>Ga0255210_1000018_pt1 | contig 125979 bp, 104 predicted proteins | sample Miss_Yuk_RepA_8d_FD_188422 | JGI IMG/M metagenome (GOLD analysis project Ga0255210, IMG submission 188422) | Freshwater microbial communities from Mississippi River, Louisiana, United States - Miss_Yuk_RepA_8d | ecosystem: Environmental > Aquatic > Freshwater > River | place: USA: Louisiana...
CTACCGTAGGTAAAGGAGGAGGAGGCCGCAGGCCGACGGGGGACACGGAGGTAGCCGGGTACCCGGTGGTCTCGGCCAACGCGCAGGACGTCGAACGTCCGCTTCGACCGATGCACAACGGCAGCAACGCGCCGAAACCAGACCCGCTCAACCCACCTGGAGGAACTCCACCCAGTTGCCGTCCGGATCGACCACCATGCCGATCTTCACGCCCGGGCGGATCTCCTTCTCGCGGATGGCGATCTTGTGGCCGGCGTCGGCGCAGGCCTGCAGCATCTCGCTGAGGTTCTTCACCGTGATGGTCCAGTAGCGGTAGCCGGCACCGCCGCCGATGCCGCCGGGCACCACGCCGTTGGGCACGGCGTCGACGACCACCAGCTTGATCAGGCTGTCGCCGCACAGCATGCGGTGCATGGTGCCGCCGCCCACCGGCATCGGCATGCTGCCCTTGTAGTCCAGGCCCAGCGTGTCGCGGTAGAAGGCGAGCATCGCGTCGCCGTTGGTGGTGACGATGCCCAGGTCGATGCCGGGCTTGGCGGTTTGGACGCCCATGGTGTGAGTCTCCTGAATCGTGGGGGGGAATGCCGTGGCGGTCAGACCGCCGTCAGGCCGGTGAGCTGACGCGTCACCGGGTGCGAGCTGGACAGGCCGCCGTCGACCGCCAGCGCCTGGCCGTTGACGTAGCTGGCCTGGTCGCTGGCGAGGAACAGCGCCGCCTTGGCCAACTCCTCGGGCTGGGCGGCGCGGCGCAGCGGGTTCAGCCGGCCCAGCTTGTGGGTGACCTGCTTCTCCTTCGCGTAGTCGAAGGTCGGCTTGGTCATGCCGGTCTCGGTCAGGCCCGGGCACAGGGCGTTGACGCGCACGCCGGTCTCGCTGAGCTGCTGGGCGCTGACCATGGCCAGGTTGATGACCCCGGCCTTGGACGCCGAGTAGGCCGGCCCGCCCGCGCCCGAGCGGATGCCGGCCACCGAGGCCGTCAGCACAATCGCGCCGCCCTGCCCCGCCTCGGCCATCGCCTTGCCGGCGTGCTTGACCATCAGGAAGGGGCCGATCAGGTTGACGCGCAGCACCTCGCTCCACAGCTCGGCCGTGGCGTCGAAGATGCCGGCCATGCCGCCGCCGATGCCGGCGTTGGCGAAGGCGATGTCCAGCCGGCCGAAGCGCTCCTTCGCGGTGGCCACCAGCCTGACCACGTCGGCCTCCACGCCGGCGTCGATCTGCAGCGCCACCGCCTGGCCGCCGGCGGCGTTCACCGCGGCGGCGGTGTCGTGCACCGCCTCGGTCTTGTCGCCCAGCACCAGCTGGGCGCCTTCCTGGGCGAACAGCAGCGCCGACGCGCGGCCGATGCCCGAGCCCGCGCCGGTGATGATCGCCACCTTGCCTTCGAGTTGTCCTGCCACCGTGGTCTCCTCGCTTGTGTCTTGGGGGTCTGAAAGCAAAACGGCCCGGGTTGAGCCGGGCCGCTTCGGGGAACGCGCTTACAGGCGTTCGATGATGATGGCCGGGGCCATGCCGCCGGCGGCGCACATCGTCACCAGGCCGCGCTTGAGGTCACGGCGCTCCAGCTCGTCGAGCACGGTGCCGATCAGGATCGAGCCGGTGGCGCCGATCGGGTGGCCCAGGGCCATCGCGCCGCCGTTGACGTTGACCTTGTCGCGGTTGAGCTTCAGGTCACGGATGAACTTCTCGGCGACCACCGCGAAGGCCTCGTTGATCTCCCACAGGTCGATGTCGTCGACCGTCAGGCCGGCCTTGGCCAGCACCTTGCGGGCGGCGGGCACCGGGGCGTTGAGCATCAGCGTCGGGCTGTCGCCGATGTTGGCCATGGCCACCACGCGGGCGCGCGGCTTCCAGCCCTGCTTCTTGGCGTAGGCCGGCGAGGCCAGCAGCAGCGCGGCCGAGCCGTCCACCACGCCCGACGAGTTGCCGGCGTGGTGCACGAAGTTGATGTCCAGGTCCGGGTACTTGGCGGTGATCAGCTTGCGGTAGGTCGTGCCCTGGCCGTCCAGGTCCACGTCGGCCATCTGGGTGAAGGCGGGCTTCAGGCCGGCCAGGCTCTCCAGCGTGGTCTGCGGGCGGGGGAACTCTTCCTTGTCCAGCGCCAGCGTGCCATCGGCCTTGTACACCGGCACCAGGCTCTTCTTGAAGTGGCCGCCGGCGATGGCCGCGGCGGCACGCTGCTGGCTGACCACGGCCAGTTCGTCCAGCGCCGAGCGGGGGATGCCCTCCAGCGTGGCGATGGCGTCGGCGCACACGCCCTGGTGCGACTGCGGGTGCTTGGCGCGCAGGCGGGTGTTGCCGGCGTCCATGAAGCCCGGGCCGTCGCGCATCGTGGCGGTCAGGCTCATCATCTCGCAGCCGCCGGCGATGACCAGGTCCTCCATGCCCGACATGATCGAGGCCGCCGCCAGGTTGACGGTGGTGATGCCCGAGCCGCAGAAGCGGTCCAGCGTCATGCCGCTGGCCTTGGTGTCGTAGCCGGCGTCCAGCGCGGCCATGCGGCCCATGTCGTTGCCCTGCGCGCCCTTCTGGGTGCTGGTGCCCCAGATGATGTCGTCGACTTCGGCGGTGTTGATGTTGTTGCGCTCGGCCAGCGCCTTCAGCACGGTGGCAGCCAGGTGCTGCGGGTGCATGTCGGCCAGGGCGCCCTTGCCCTGCTTGCCGATGCCGCGCGGCGTGCGGCAGGCGTCGATGATGAGTGCTTCGGTCATGCCAGTCTCCGGTCCGGATGTGGGAGTGGGTGGGGTGTGCGCCGATTGTCGAGGGCCGGGGTCGTGCGCCACAGTCCGGCCGGTGACAGTGGCTGCCGATGGCCGCCGCTACGCTGAGCCCCGATGACCGGCCCCACGGCCGGCCCCCGCTTTCACCGCCCTACCCGCCCCAGGATTCCCAGGAGACCCCCATGGCCGACACCCCCGCCTACGAAACCATCCGCCTCGCCGTCGAGGGCGGCGTCGCCACGATCACGCTGAACCGTCCGGAGCGCCTGAACGCCGCGCCGCCGCACATGTTCGAGGAGATCCGTGCTGCGCTGCAGCAACTGCCGGCGCTGGGCGCCCGTGCGCTGGTCTTCACCGGCGAGGGCCGCGCCTTCTGCAGCGGCGCCGACCTGCAGAACCGCGCCGCGGCCGACGCCCAGGCGGTCAGCGGCGGCACCCGCGCTTGGCACTCGCTGACCAAGAGCTACGCGCCGACCATGCTGGCGATCTCGCGCCTGAACATCCCGGTGGTCTGCGCGGTCAACGGCGTGGCCGCCGGCATCGGCGCCTCGCTGGGCCTGTGCGGCGACTTCACCATCGCCGCCAGGTCGGCTTACTTCCTGGAGGCCTTCGTCAACATCGGCCTGGTGCCCGACGGCGGCGCCACCTGGATGCTGCCGCGCCTGGTCGGCAAGGCCCGCGCCACCCAGATGATGATGCTGGGCGAGCGCATCTCGGCCGAGCAGGCCGAGTCCTGGGGCCTGATCTACAAGGCGGTGGACGACGCCGAGCTGGCCGGCCAGGCCCGCGCGCTGGCCGAGCGCCTGGCCAACGGCCCGACGGTGGCGCTGGGCCTGATCCGCCAGGGCATCGCCCGCACGATGGAGCAGACCTACGAGGAGGCGCTGGCCATGGAGGCCGCGCACCAGCACCTGGCCGGCGACACCGCCGACGCCAAGGAAGGCGGCATGGCCTTCCTGGAGCGCCGCAAGGCCGTTTTCAAGGGTCAATGAGGTGGCGGGCGCTGAAGCAGCCGGCGCGTCGCCGGTGGGCTACGACGTCCCGCGCGTCGAGGCCTGGATCGCCGAGCACATCCCCAGCCTGAAGGCGCCGCTGCGCTGGACGCGGCTGGAAGGCGGCCATTCCAACCTGACCTACCAGCTGGAGGACGCCGACGGCCGCAAGGCCGTGATCCGCCGCCCGCCGATGGGCGAGCTGCTGCCCAAGGCGCACGACATGGGCCGCGAGTGGGCGCTGATCAAGGCCCTGGGCCCGACCCCGGTGCCGGTGCCGCAGGCGCTGGGCTTCTGCGAGGACAAGGCCGTCACCGGCGCGCTGTTCTACGTGATGGGCCACATCGACGGCCACCCGCTGTACAACGCCGCCGACGCCGAGCGCTACGCCCCGCCGCCGGTGCGCCAGGCCCTGGGCCATTCCTTCTTCGACGTGCTGGCCGACCTGCACTCGGTCGACCCCGACGCGGTGGGCCTGTCCGACCTGGGCAAGAAGGACGAGTACGTGGCGCGCCAGGTCAAGACCTGGTACCGCTCCTGGCAGGCCTCGATCGACGACGCCCGCCTGGACGACCCGCGCGCCCACGCGCTGCAGCAGTACCTGCTGGCCAACGTGCCCGAGCAGGGCCCGGCGCGCATCGTCCACGGCGACTACGGCCTGCACAACACGCTGATCGGCCGCGACGGCCGCGTCGCCGCGGTGGTCGACTGGGAGATCTCCACGCTGGGCGACCCGCTGGCCGACCTGGCCTACGCGCTGAACCAGTGGGCCGAGCCGGGCGACCCGCCCTCGGTGCGCGTGGTGCCGCCGACCTCGCTGCCCGGCTTCCCCAGCCGCGCCGAGATGGCCGCGCGCTATGCCCAGCGCACCGGCCGCGACCTGAGCAAGCTGGACTTCTACGTCGGCTTCAACCGCTGGAAGTCGGCCTGCATCGTGCACGGCGTCTACGCCCGCTACCTGGCCGGCAAGAAGAGCACCGAAGGCGTGGACCTGGACGGCCTGAAGCGCGGCATCCTGCAGAGCCTGGACCAGGCCGAGCAGGCGGTCGAGCGGCTGGAACGGCGCGCCGGCTGAGGCGGGGAGCGAGGCGATGACCGACGACACCCGCCCCTTCACCGGCCTGACGGTCATCGACTGCGCCAGCTACATCGCCGGCCCGGCGGCGGCCACCATCCTGGCCGACCTGGGCGCCGACGTCATCAAGCTCGAACCGCCCGACGGCGATCCGATGCGCAGCATGTACCGGCTGCCCGGCGCCGTCGCCGCCGAGCGCAACTACCCCTGGGACCTGGACGCGCGCAGCAAGCGCAGCCTGGTGCTGGACATGAAGCACCCCGAGGCCGCCGCGGTGCTGCACCGGCTGCTGGCGCGCGCCGACGTGTTCATCACCAACCTGCCGCTGCCGGTGCGGCGCAAGCTGGGCCTGGATGCGGCCGACCTGCTGCCGCCGCACCCGCGCCTGGTCTACGCGTCGATGACCGCCTACGGCGAGACCGGCCCCGAGGCCGACAAGGGCGGCTTCGACGGCACCGCCTACTGGGCGCGCAGCGGCCTGTCGGACATGGTGCGCTCGGACGACACCGCGCCGCCCAGCAAGTCGGTCGGCGCGATGGGCGACCACCCCAGCGCGGTGACGCTGTTCGCCGCGATCAGCGCCGCGCTGTACCGGCGCGAGCGCACGGGCCGCGGCGGCCTGGTCTCGACCTCGCTGCTGGCCAACGGCCTGTGGGCCAACAGCCTGCAGGTGCAGGCCTACCTCAGCGGCGCGCGCTACCCGGCCAAGGTGCCGCGCGAGCGCGCCGCCAACGCGCTGATCAACCTGTACCGCTGCGCCGACGGCCGCTGGCTGAACCTGATGATGCTCAACGAGGGCAGGCAGTGGCCGGTGCTGGTGGACGCGCTGGGCATCGCCGAGGACATCGCCGACGGCCGCTTCGCCACGCGCGAGCTGCGCGAGGCCCGCAGCGCGCAGCTGGTGCGGCTGCTGGACCAGGCCTTCGCCCGCCACACGCTGGCGCACTGGCGCCGCGTGCTGGACGCCGCCGGCATCACCTTCGGCGTCGTCGGCACGCTGGCCGACATCCCCGACGACGAGCAGATGCGCGCCGCCGGCATGGTCGTGCCCAGCGACCACGGCGCCGGCTGGACGGTGGCCAACCCGGTGCGCCTGCACGGCGCCGACGGCCGCTGCCAGCCGCGCCCGCCCGGTCCGGCGCCGGCGCTGGGCGAGCACAGCCGCGCGGTGCTGGCCGAGGCCGGCCTGGACCCTGCCGAGATCGACCGCCTGGCCGCGCTGGGCCTGTTCGGCCCGCCCGCCGGCTGAGCCGGCCGCCCGCCAACCGACACCCCAGCGCCCGCAGGCGACCCGCGCACCGCCGCCGACCGGCCCGCCAGAGGCCGGCAGCCCCCGCCCACCGGCCCCACCGAGGAGACACACGATGGCCTATGCCCAGGGACGACTGATCCACGACGCCGACGCCCACCTGATGGAGCTGGACGACTGCCTGGACCCCTACCTCGACCGCGCCACGCTGGCCCGCTTCCACGCCAGCGCCGGCTACCAGGCCCAGCTGCAGCGCGGCCTGCGCCCCGGGCGCTCGGTGGCGGCGCACCAGGACCCGGACTTCCGTGCCGGCATCGCCGCCAACCTGCTGCTGCGCAAGAACTACGAAGCCCACGGCGCCTTCATCGCCGCCGACCGGCCGCGCACGCTGGACCTGCTGGGCTTCGCCAGCCAGCTGGTCTTCACCACCTTCTGCCTGGGCAACTTCGGGCTGGACCAGGGCGATGACATGGCGCTGTGCTACGCCGCCGCCGACGCCCACAACCGCATGCTGGCCGACTTCTGCGCGGTCGATGCGCGGCTGCTGGCCACCGCCTACGTCCCGCTGGAGGACTTCGACCGCGCCGGCGCGCTGGCCTCGGCGGCGATCCGCGGCGGCGCCAAGGCGCTGATGGTGCCTTCGCGCTGCCCGCGCCGCCACGCGCCCAGCCACGTCGGGCTGGACCCGGTGTGGGCCCAGGCCCAGGAGGCCGGCATCCCGATCCTGTTCCACGTCGGCGGCGAGGACAAGCTCGACCCGGTCTACAAGCTCAACGGCGGGCCGCCGGTGCCCGACTTCCACGGCGGCGACGACAACTTCACCTCGGTCAGCTACATGGCCATCCCCAACGCGGTGATGCAGACCCTGGCCACGCTGATCTTCGACGGCGTGTTCGACCGCTTCCCGCGCCTGAAGTGGGGCGCGATCGAGCTGGGCGCGGCCTGGGTGCCGGGCTGGATGCGGGCCATGGACTCGGCCGCCCACGCCTTCATGCGCAACGAGACGCGGCTGCAGCAGCTCTCGGCCAAGCCCAGCGAGATCGTGCGCCGGCAGCTGCGCGTCACGCCCTACCCGCACGAGGACGCGGGCTGGATCGTCGCCAACGCCGGCGAGGAGGTGGCCCTGTTCTCGTCGGACTTCCCGCACGTCGAGGGCGGCCGCCACCCGCTCAAGCGCTTCGACGAGACGCTGGCCGGCTGCACGCCGCGGGCCATCGAGCGCTTCTACGCCGACAACTTCATCGACCTGATGGGCGCCGGCTTGGCGCCCGAGCTGCGCCGCCCGGCCCTGCCGGCCGCCGCCTGACCGTTCACCCCCATCCCACCGGAGACCCCTGGATGACCGCCCCCACCTTCGAGACCCTGCTCTACGCCGTCGAGGACGGCATCGCCACCATCACGCTGAACCGCCCGGAGAAGATGAACGCCTTCACGCCGCAGATGCGTGACGACATGATCCGCGCCTTCGACTGCACCGACGCCGACGACGCGGTGCGCGTGGTCATCGTCACCGGCGCCGGCCCCAAGGCCTTCTGCGCCGGCGCCGACCTGTCGGCCGGCGGCGCCACCTTCGACTACGCCGGGCGCAACGTGCCGGCGCGCGAGGAGACCAAGGTCAATGGCGTCTACCGCGACGGCGGCGGCATGACCACGCTGCGCATGTTCAAGAGCCTGAAGCCGGTGATCGGCGCGATCAACGGCGCCGCGGTGGGCATCGGCGTGACCATGCAGCTGCCGATGGACATCCGCCTGGCCTCGACCACCGCGCGCTTCGGTTTCGTCTTCGCCCGCCGCGGCATCACGCCCGAGGCGGCGTCGAGCTGGTTCCTGTCGCGCCTGGTGGGCATGCAGACCGCGCTGGAGTGGTGCATGACCGGCCGCGTCTTCGACGCCCAGGAGGCGCTGCAGCGCGGCCTGGTGCGCTCGCTGCACGCGCCGGAGGACCTGATGCCCGCCGCCCGCGCGCTGGCCCGCGAGATCGCCGACAACACCGCACCGGTGTCGGTGGCGCTGACGCGCCACCTGATGTGGCGCATGTCGGCGGCCGAGCACCCGATGATGGCCCACCGCATCGACAGCCGGGCCATCCAGAGCCGCGGCGCCTCGGCCGACGCCAAGGAAGGCGTCTCGTCCTTCCTGGAGAAGCGCGCGCCGACCTACCCCTGCAAGGTGTCCAGCGACATGCCGGACTTCTTCCCCTGGTGGGACGAACCCGAGTTCCAGTGACGCGAGTCACCCCGGCGGCCAGGCGCGCCGGGGATGCGCCGCCGATGCCCGGCTGTTGAGCGGATAGCCGCGGCCGGCGCTGCTGCACAATCGCCGCGCGCCGGCGGTGCTGCCCCGCGGCCGCCCCCGCCGCCATGCGCCGACCGCCCCCCGCCCGCCGATGAATGCGCCCGCGCCCACCGCCCGCCCGGGACGGCGCCGCCGGGTGCTGGCCGCGGTGCTGCTGGCGGCGCTGGCGCTGGCGGCCGGCACCTGGTGGGCCGCCCAGCGGCCGGCGGCGCAGCGCGTGGTGCGCGTCGGCCTGTACGAGAACCCGCCCAAGGTCTACACCGGCGAGGGCGGCCAGGCCGCCGGCCTGTTCCCCGAGCTGCTGGACGAGCTGGCCCGGCTGGAGGGCTGGCAGCTGCAGTACCAGGCCTGCGAATGGGCGGCCTGCCTGGAGCTGCTGGCCCAGGGCCGGCTGGACCTGATGCCCGACGTGGCCTACTCGCCCGAGCGGGACCAGCGCTTCGACTTCCACACCGTCTCGGTGGCCAGCAGCTGGTCGCAGGTCTATGCCGCGCCGCAGCGGCGCATCACCACGCTGCGCGACCTGGCCGGCCGGCGCATCGCGCTGCTGGCCGGCGGCGTGCAGCAGAGCTACTTCCACCAGCTGATGGCCGGCGCCGGGCTGGACTACACCGAGGTGCCGGTGACCACGCTGGCCCAGGGCTACGCCGCGGTGGCCGAGGGCCGCGCCGACGCGGTGCTGACCAACAGCTTCTATGCCGCGGCCAATGCCGCGCGCTACCGGCTGCAGGAGACCCCCATCGTGCTGCTGCCCAGCACGCTGTACTTCGCCACCGGCCAGGGTCGCAACGCCGACCTGCTGGCACGCGTCGACCAGCACCTGCGCGGCTGGCGCAACGACTCCGAATCGGTCTACTTCCGGGCGCTGCGCCGGGCCATGGCCGCGCCGCCCGAGCTGCACGTGCCGGGCTGGGTGCGCTGGGCGCTGCCGGTGCTCGCCGCCCTGGGCGCGCTGCTGGCCGGCGTGGCGCTGCTGCTGCGCTGGCAGGTGGGCCAGCGCACCGCCGCACTGGCGCGCACCGCCCAGGCGCTGGAGCGCGAGCGCGCCGGGCTGGAGCAGCAGGTCGAGGAGCGCACCGCGCGGCTGCGCGCGATCGCCGACTCGCTGCAGCGCGCCACCGAGGAGCAGCAGGCGGTGTTCGACGCCGCCACGGTGGGCATCCTGCTCAGCCGCGACAGCTGCATCGTGCGCTGCAACCGCACGCTGGAGCGGCTGCTGGGCCACCCGCCGGGTGCGCTGCAGGGCCAGGGCACGCGCACGCTGTACCCCGACGAGGCCAGCTTCCTGGCCACGCGCCAGCGCATCTTCGACGACGTCGCGGCGCACGGCTTCCACAGCGAGGAGCTGCCGCTGGCCCACCGCGACGGCCACGCCGTCTGGTGCCGGCTGATGGTGCAGGCCATCGACCGCCAGGACCCGGCCAAGGGCCTGGCCGGCACCGTCGAGGACATCACCGTGCAGCGCGCGGCGATCGCCGCGGTCGAGCGCGCCCGCGCGCTGGCCGAGGACGCCGCCCAGGCCAAGGCCGACTTCCTGGCCAACATGAGCCACGAGCTGCGCACGCCGATGAACTCGGTGATCGGCCTGACCCACCTGGCGCTGCGCAGCGCACCGCCGACAGCGCTGCGCGAGCAGCTGCTGAAGATCCAGCGCTCGGGCCAGCACCTGCTGGGCGTGGTCAACGACATCCTGGACTACTCGCGCATCGACGCCGGCAAGCTGGCGCTGGAGTGCATCGGCTTCGACCTGGACCGCCTGCTCGACGACGTGATGGCCCTGGTTGCCGAGCGTGCCCGCACCAAGGGCCTGGCCACCCGCATCGACGTGGCCGACGACGTGCCGCGCCACCTGGTGGGCGACCCGCTGCGCCTGCGCCAGGTGCTGCTGAACTACACCCACAACGCGGTGAAGTTCACCGAGCACGGCGAGGTGGCGCTGCGCGTCACGCGCGCACCCGGCCACGGCACCACCACCGAGGGCGCCACCGACGGGAACGCGGCCTGGCTGCGCTTCGAGGTGCGCGACACCGGCATCGGCCTGAGCGAGGCGCAGCGGGCGCGCCTGTTCCAGAGCTTCCAGCAGGCCGACACCTCGACCACCCGGCGCTACGGCGGCAGCGGCCTGGGCCTGGCCATCGCCAAGCGCCTGGCCGGCCTGATGCACGGCGAGGTCGGCGTCGACAGCGTGCCCGGCCAGGGCTCGACCTTCTGGTTCACCGCCCGGCTCGACACCGCCACCGGCCCGCTGCCCGAGGCCGCGCCGGCCCTGCTGCCGCCGGCGGTGTCGGCCGCCGCCGGCGCGCTGGACACCGAGGCGCCGGCCGGCCCGGATGCCGCCACCGCGGACGGCAACGCGCAGGCGGCCGACGCGCCCACACCGGAAGACGCGGACGACACCGAGGACACCGACGGCCCGGCCGCGCTGGCCGGCGCCCGCGTGCTGCTGGTCGAGGACAACGACCTGAACCAGGAGGTGGCGCTGGCCCTGCTGCACCACCTGGGGCTGCAGGTGGACGTGGCCGGCGACGGCGCCGAGGCCGTGGCCCGCGTGCAGCAGCAGGCCTACGACGCGGTGCTGATGGACGTGCAGATGCCGGTGATGGACGGCCTGAGCGCGACGCGGGCGATCCGCCGCCTGCCCGCCGGCGCCGGGCTGCCGATCCTGGCGATGACTGCCAACGCGATGCGCGAGGACCGCGCGCGCTGCCTGGCCGCCGGCATGGACGACCACCTGGCCAAGCCGATCGAGCCCGAGCAGCTGATCGCCAAGCTGCAGCGCTGGCTGCGTCCGGCCGGCCCGCCCCCGGACATACCCGCAGACGCGCCGCGCTGAGCCCGGGACGTTGCCCGGCGCGACACCCGGCGCGCCGCCGCGGTGCTACGGTGGCCCGACGACACCCCCCAGGAGTACCCGATGTCCGCCACCGCCCCCGCCCCGCTGCCCGACACCCTCGACGTGCTGATCGTCGGCGCCGGCATCTCCGGCCTGGGTGCCGCGCGCGCGCTGCGCCAGCAGTGCCCCGGCAAGCGCTGGGCCATCCTGGAGTCGCAGGACGGCCACGGCGGCACCTGGCGCACCCACCGCTACCCCGGCATCCGCTCCGACAGTGACCTGTTCACCTTCGGCTACGGCTTCAAGCCCTGGATGGGCCAGCCGATCGCCAGCGGCGCCGAGATCCAGAAATACCTGGCCGAGGTGATCGACGAGAACGGCCTGGCGCCGCAGATCCACTACCGCCACCGCATCGTCGCCGCGGCCTGGGACAGCGCGGCAGGCCAGTGGACCGTGACCGCCGAGCACCGCCCGGCCGACTGCGGCCCGGCGCAGACCCGGCAGATCCGCACCCGCTTCCTGTGGATGTGCCAGGGCTACTACCGCCACGCCCAGGGCTACACGCCCGAGTGGCCGGGCATGGCGCAGTTCGGCGGCCGCATCGTCCACCCGCAGACCTGGCCCGAGGACCTGGACCTGGCCGGCCAGCGCGTGGTGGTGATCGGCTCCGGCGCCACCGCGGCCACGCTGGTCCCGGCCATCGCCGGCCAGTGCGCGCACGTGACCATGCTGCAGCGCTCGCCGACCTTCTTCATCACCGGGCGCAATGCCAACGAGCTGGCCGACACGCTGCGCCAGCTCGAGATCCCGGCCGAGTGGACGCACGAGATCGTGCGCCGCAAGGTGCTGTTCGACCAGGCCGCCTTCGTGCGCCGCTGCCAGACCGAGCCCGAGGCCGTGCGCCAGGACCTGCTGGCCGGCGTGCGCGCCGCGCTGGGCCCCGAGCACGCCCACCTGGTCGAGCAGCACTTCAACCCGCGCTACCGGCCCTGGCAGCAGCGCATCGCCTTCGTCCCCGACGCCGACCTGTTCAGGGCCGTGCGCAGCGGCCAGGCCAGCATCGTCACCGACGAGATCGAGACCTTCACCGCCACCGGCCTGCAGCTCAAGGGCGGCCAGCACCTGGACGCCGACGTGGTCGTCACCGCCACCGGCTTCGAGCTCAACGTGCTGGGCGACGTGGCCATCACGGTCGACGGCCAGGCGCTGGACTTCGCGCGCTGCGTGACCTGGCGCGGCGCGATGTTCACCGGCCTGCCCAACCTGGCCTGGGTCTTCGGCTACCTGCGCGCCAGCTGGACGTTGCGCGCCGACCTGCTGGCCGACTTCGTCTGCCGCCTGCTGCAGCACATGGACGCCAAGGGCGCGCAGGTGGTCGAGCCGGTGCTGCGGCCGCAGGACCAGGCGATGGCGCTCAAGCCCTGGATCGAGCCCGACAATTTCAACCCCGGCTACATGACCCGTGGCCTGGACCGCATGGCCCGCCAGGGCGACCACGCGCCCTGGACCAACAGCCAGGACTACCAGCTCGACCGCGTCGAGCTGCCGGCCGCCGACCTGGACGACGGCAGCCTTTCCTACCGCTGACAAGACGCGCATGAACCTACTGCGCGGGCCCATCTTGCGTCTGCGCTGCTCGCCGTACGCCAGTACGGCTGCGCTGCTCGACGCAAGCTGAACCCGATCGCTACGGTTCCTGCACGCCTTGTGAGCGCCCGCGGCCGGGCGGCTCGCCTCACACCCCCGGCGGCGGGCGGAAGGCGAAGCCCATCGACTCCAGCCGCTGGGCGATGCCCAGCAGGCGGAAGTCCGACCAGGCCGGGCCGATCAGCTGCACGCCGATGGGCAGGCCGTCGGGCCCCGGACCGGCCGGCACCACGGTGGCCGGCAGCTGGGCGATGCCGGCCAGGCCGGACCAGAAGGTCTGGCCGAAGTACGGGTGGTCGGTGCCGTCGACGGCGATGCTGCGCTGGCCGAAGGGCCGGTGGTCGTGCGGGTAGGCGGTGGTCGGCATGATGGGCGTGACCAGCACGTCCCAGTGCTCGAAGAAGCGGTGCCAGGCCCAGCGCAGCCAGGTGCGCGCCTCGTTCAGCCGGTGCCAGCTGCGCGCCGGCATGGTCTGCCAGCGCAGCTGGCGCGCGGTGTCGCTGTCGTCGTCGGCGTGCAGCCCGGCGGCCTGGGCCTGACGCTGCGCGAACTCGTCGTCGTCCAGCCCGGCCGACATCACCACCGCCAGCATCTGCGCGTAGACGCGGTGGCTGTGCGCCGGCGGGAAGTCGGGCCGCGCGGCGTGGTCCACCGTGGCGCCGGCCTCGGCCAGCGCGGCGGCCACCGCCTGCACGCGCGCGCGCACCGCGGCCGACACCGGGCAGCCCGGGTCGTCGTCCCACACCGCCACGCGCCAGGCCGGCGGCGGCGTGGTCAGCGCCGGCAGCGCGGCGGTCAGCGGCGGGTCGAAGGCGTCGGGGCCGGCCATCGCGCGCAGCATGGTCTCCAGGTCGGCGGCCGAGCGCGCCAGCGGGCCGACCACTGCGATGTCGGGCGGCGTCAGCGCGCCGCCGATCGTGTGGCCGCGCGGCGGCACCAGGCCCCAGGTGGGCTTGTGGCCGAACACGCCGCAGAAGTGCGCCGGGTTGCGGATCGAGCCGCCGATGTCGCTGCCGATCTCCAGCGCCGTCAACCCGGCGGCCAGCGCCGCCGCCGAACCGCCGGACGAGCCGCCCGGCGTGCGCCCCGCGGCCCAGGGGTTCTCGGTGGTGCCGTAGACCGGGTTGTAGCTCTGGAAGTCGGCCAGCTGCACCGGCACGTTGGTCTTGCCGAAGACCACCGCGCCGGCGGCCTCCAGGCGCTGCACCGCCAGCGCGTCCTCGCTGGCGCGGTGGCCGGCCAGCGCGGGCAGGCCCCAGGTGGTGGGCGCGCCGACCAGGTCGTAGCTTTCCTTGACCGTCATCGGCACGCCGCACAGCGGGCCGCAGCGCTCGCCACGGGCCCGCGCGGCGTCGGCCGCGTCGGCCCGCGCGCGGGCACGGGCGCGGTCCTGCCAGATCACCGCGTTCAGCGCCGGGTTCAGCCGGTCGACGCGGTCCAGGTACAGCTCCAGCAGCTCGCGCGCGCCGAGTGCGCCGCTGCGGATCTGGCGCGCCAGCGCGGTGGCGGATTGCAGGGGGAGCGGCAACGGCAGGGTGGGCATGGGCGGCGGGCGGTGGTGGGCGGGCGCCCCATGCTGCCGCAGCGGGCCGCGGCGCGCCTCGGCAATCGCCCGGGGGCGGGCGGGCGGACGGGATCCGTGGCCCGGGTGCGGCCGGCTCAGCGGCGCAGCAGCAGCAGGCAGCCGGCGATGATCAGCGCCGCCGAGCCCAGGCTGTGCGCCGTGGGCAGCTCGTCGAACAGCGCGTAGCCCAGGCCGGTGGCCCAGACCAGGCCGGTGTACTCCATCGGCGCGGCGCGGCTGGCCTCCAGGTGGGTGAAGGCCCAGGTCAGCGCCAGCAGGCCGGCGGTGGCCAGCGCGCCGATCAGGGCCACCGTCGGCAGGTCGGCCCAGGCCAGCGGCTGCCAGCCCCAGGCCGCCGGGCCGGCCAGCAGCGCGGCCGGCAGCAGGTTCTGCACCAGCGGGCCGCAGCGCTCGCCACGGGCCCGCGCGGCGTCGGCCGCGTCGGCCCGCGCGCGGGCACGGGCGCGGTCCTGCCAGATCACCGCGTTCAGCGCCGGGTTCAGCCGGTCGACGCGGTCCAGGTACAGCTCCAGCAGCTCGCGCGCGCCGAGTGCGCCGCTGCGGATCTGGCGCGCCAGCGCGGTGGCGGATTGCAGGGGGAGCGGCAACGGCAGGGTGGGCATGGGCGGCGGGCGGTGGTGGGCGGGCGCCCCATGCTGCCGCAGCGGGCCGCGGCGCGCCTCGGCAATCGCCCGGGGGCGGGCGGGCGGACGGGATCCGTGGCCCGGGTGCGGCCGGCTCAGCGGCGCAGCAGCAGCAGGCAGCCGGCGATGATCAGCGCCGCCGAGCCCAGGCTGTGCGCCGTGGGCAGCTCGTCGAACAGCGCGTAGCCCAGGCCGGTGGCCCAGACCAGGCCGGTGTACTCCATCGGCGCGGCGCGGCTGGCCTCCAGGTGGGTGAAGGCCCAGGTCAGCGCCAGCAGGCCGGCGGTGGCCAGCGCGCCGATCAGGGCCACCGTCGGCAGGTCGGCCCAGGCCAGCGGCTGCCAGCCCCAGGCCGCCGGGCCGGCCAGCAGCGCGGCCGGCAGCAGGTTCTGCACCAGCAGGATGGTCCACAGCGCGTCGCGCTGCGCCTGGTGGCGCGCCAGCACGACCACGCCGGAGTAGCTCAGCGCGGAGGCCAGCGCGGCCAGCAGGCCCAGCAGCCGCCCGGCGCTGCCCGGGCTGCCGCGGGCCTGCAGCTCGGGCCACAGCGCCACCGCGGCGCCGGCGCCGCCCAGCGCCAGCGCGGCCCAGATCCAGCGCGACGGCCGCTCGCCCAGCACCGCCATGGCCAGCAGCGAGATGAACAGCGGCGCGGTGTAGCCCACCGCCACCGCCTGCACCAGGTCCAGCCGGGCCAGCGCGAAGAACCAGGTCAGCAGCGCCACCAGCAGCAGCGCGCTGCGCAGCGCGTGCGCCGGCCAGTCGCGCCGCGCCGGCAGCGGCGTGCGGAACCAGGCCCACAGCGCCAGCGCAAAGACGCTGCCCGAGGCGAAGCGCAGGCAGGCCAGCTGCAGCGCGTCGAAGCGGCCGGTCAGCGTCTTGACCGACGCGTCCATGCCGATGAAGCAGGCCGCAGCGAAGGCGGCCGCGGCCAGCGGCGCGGCGGGGCTCACCGCTGCACCCGGCCAGGGCCAGCGCCCTGCCGGCGGCGCACCCGGCTCAAGCCGGCACCGCCGCGGCGGCAGCGGCCCGCGCCAGCGCCTGGGCCCAGGCGGCGTCGATCTCGGGCGTCCAGTCCGGCCCCAGCGCCTCGCGGAAGACCTGGACCATCGCGCGGTACAGGTCCAGGAAGCGCCCGGGTGCCACGCCCAGGCCGGCGTGGTTGATGCACTCGGCGGCCAGCATGCCCGGCGCGTAGGGCCGGTCCTGGGCCAGGTCCAGCAGCGCCTCCAGGGCGCGGTGGAACATCTCGCCGCGCACACTGCCCTTCGGGTCGCCGACGAACAGTGCCGCCAGGTCGGGCGACTGCGCGAACAGCGCGGCGTAGACGGGCGGCGCCGGGTCGCCCAGGCGCTCGGCCACCAGGGCCAGGCTGTGCTCGATGAGGTCGTGGGGGGCGTCCATCGCGGCTCCTCGGCGGGGTCAGCGCGCCTTGCTGTCGGTCACCGCGGCGTTGACCAGGGTGCGCAGCTCGCGGCGGATCGGGTACAGGCTGGACGGCATGAACTGGGTCATGAAGACCACGCTGAGGTCTTCCACCGGGTCGACCCAGAAGGCGGTGCTGGCCGCGCCACCCCACCAGAACTCGCCCAGCGAGCCGGCCACGCCGGTGCGGGCCACGTCGGTGGTCATCGCGAAGCCCAGGCCGAAGCCCACGCCCTTGTACGTGGCCTCGGTGAACATGCTCTGCGAGACGTCGGCCAGGTCGGCGCCGCCGGGCAGGTGGTTGCTGGTCATCAGCGCCAGCGTCTTGGGGCCGAGCAGGCGAACGCCGTCGAGCTCGCCGCCGCGGCGCAGGCATTCGCAGAAGCGCAGGTAGTCGGCCGCCGTGCCGACCAGGCCGCCACCACCCGAGGGGCAGTTGGTGGGCTCGCGGAAGTTGCGCCCCGGCAGCACCTGCAACTGGCCGCCCGCGCCCAGGATGTAGCACTCGGCCTGGCGCGCCCACTTGGCCTCGGGCACGTGGAAGGCGGTGTCGACCATGCCCAGCGGACCCAGGATGCGCTGCTGGAGGAAGTCGGCGAAGGGCAGCCCGGAGATCTTCTCGACCAGGTAGCCCAGCACGTCGGTGGACACCGAGTAGTTGAAGGCCGTGCCGGGCGAGAACTCCAGCGGGATCTCGGCCAGCTGGTCGACGAAGCCCTGCAGGCCGCCCGCCTGCTCGAAGGGCTCGAGCTTGGCCTTGCGGTAGGCGGCGTCGACCATGGTGCGCATCTGGAAGCCGTAGGTCAGGCCCGAGGTGTGGCGCAGCAGGTCGATCATGCGCATCGGCGCCTCGGTGGCCTTGGTCTGCCAGCCGCCACCGCCGCCGGGCACGCCGGCGCCGCCGGCCAGGTAGACGCCCTGGCCGCGCCAGCTGGGGATGAAGCGGTGCACCGGGTCGTCCAGCGCCACCAGGCCCTCCTCGACCAGCATCATGAAGGCCACGCTGGTGATCGGCTTGGTCATCGAGTAGATGCGCACGATCGCGTCGTCCGCCATCGGCCGCGCCTTGGCGTCGCCAAGCGGCAGCACCGCCTGGCCCAACACGCTGCGGTGCACCAGCTGGCCGTTGCGCGCCACCAGCAGCTGCGCGTTGGGCAGGCGGCCGTTGTCCACGTAGCGCTGGGCCAGGAAGCGGTCGATGCGGGCCAGCCGCTCGGAGCACATCCCTTGGGATTCGGGTTTCACGGGGGTCAAGCTTGTCTCCTGGGTGTCAGAGTTTGCGCAGCGTGTTCGGATGAACTAGCGCCACGCTGCAGCCGCCCGGCGGGCAGGCGCAGCGTCGACGGCCGACCAGCGCAGTATGCGGGCGGCCGCCCCTTCCGACACCGAGGATTGGCCATGAGCCCAGCTGTCACCCACGCGTCTGCTCCCCTGCTGCACGGCATCCGCGTGCTGGACTTCGGCCGCTACATCGCCGGGCCCTACTGCGCGGCGATGCTGGCCGAGTACGGCGCCGACGTGATCCGCATCGAGAAGCGCGAGGGCAGCGAGGACCGCTTCCCCGGCCGCATCGGCGGCGTCGACGGCGGCGTCGGCGCGCTGTTCATGCAGATGAACCGCAACAAGCGCTCGATGACGCTGGACCCGGCCACGCCGGCCGGGCGCGAGATCGTCGCGCGGCTGGTGCGCGGCGCCGACGTGGTCATCGCCAACATGCCGGCCGCCACGCTCAAGTCCAGCGGCTTGGACTACGAAACGCTCAAGGGCTACCGCGAGGACATCATCTTCGTCACCAACAACGCCTTCGGCCCCAGCGGGCCGATGCAGCACAACGTCGGCTTCGACAGCGTGGGCCAGGTGATGTGCGGCGCCGTCTACATGACCGGCCAGCCCGGCGAGCCCTACCGCGCTGCCGCGCCCTGGGTGGACTTCGGCACCGCGCTGCACTGCGCCTTCGGCACCATGGCCGCGCTGATGGAGCGCGCGCGCACCGGCCGCGGCCAGCAGGTCACCGGCGCGCTGCTGGCCACCGCGCTGACGGTGGCCAACTCCACGCTGATCGAGCAGGCGGTGGCCGCGCCGCACCGCGTGCCCACCGGCAACCGCGGCCAGACCTCGGGCCCGACCGACCTCTACGCCACCACCGACGGCCACGTGCTGGTGGCCGTCAGCGGCCAGCCGCTGTTCAAGCGCTGGGTCAAGCTGATGGGCCAGGACGGCCCCGGCGGCCCGCTGCCCGACGACCCCGACTGGCTGGCCGACCCGCGCTTCGCCGACGACGACCGCCGCGGCGACCATGGCCACCTGCTGAGCGCGCGCATGGCCCGCTGGTGCGCGGTGCGCAGCAACGACGAGGTGGTGGCCACGCTGGGAAGCGCGATGATCCCCTGCGCCCCGGTGCTGACGCCGCAGCAGGCGCTGGACCACCCGCAGGTGCAGGCCATCGGCGTGCTGCAACCCACCGACTACCCCGGCCTGCCGGTGCCGGCGCCGGTGGCCGCGGTGCCGGTGTGGCTGAGCGAAACCGCGCCGGTGCCGCGCCAGCGCCCGCCGCTGCTGGGCGAGCACACCGTGGCCATCCTGGACGAACTGGGCTATGACGCGGCGGCCATCGACGCGCTGCGCGCGCAGGCCGTGATCTGACAAGGCCTGAATGAACCTGCTGCGCGGGCCCATCTTGCGCCTGCGCTGCTCGCCGTACGCCAGTACGGCTGCGCTGCTCGGCGCAACCTGAGCCCGCTCGCTACGGTTCCTTCACACCTTGTGAGCCCCGGGGGCACGACCGGCGGCGCTACCATCGGCGCCCCATGCCCTTCGCCAACCGACTGCTCGACCGGCCCTGGCCGGAGGATCTGCCCGCCACGCTGGACGCCCTGGCCGAGCCGCTGGCCCGGCTGGGCGTGCGCAACATCGAATGCGTGGCCAGCGACTTCGGCAGCCAGGCGCGCGGCAAGGTGCTGTCGCGCCAGCGCTTCATCGACGAAGCCGGCTGCCGCCTGCCCAGCGTGGTCTTCGGCACCACCGTCTCGGGCGGCGAGCCGGCCGAGGTCTTCGCGCGGCTGATCCCCAAGACCTACCCCGACCTGGCCCTGGTGCCGGACCTGGCCACGCTGGTGCCTCAGCCCTTCGCCGAGCAGCAGCTCAGCGTCATCTGCGACCTGCAGGGCCGCGTCGCGTCGCCGCTGGGCGCGGGCGAGGTCGACTTGGCCGGCCTGGGCCCGCGCACCCTGCTCAAGCGCGCGCTGGCCCTGCTGGACGCCCAGGGCTGGCAGGCCACGGTGGCGCCGGAGCTGGAGTTCTTCCTGTTCGCGCCCTGGCCCGGCCACGGCCCGCTGCGCGCCGCGGGCAGCCCCACCGCGGCCTCGGTGCACGAGCCGCGCAACGAGCTCTACGGCGCCGAGCGCAGCAGCCTGTTCGCGCCCTACTTCGACGCGCTGTGGCGCGCCTGCGAGGCCCAGCGCATCCCGATCACCGGCTTCGCGCACGAGTCCGCCCGCTCGCAGTACGAGGTCAACTTCGCGCCCGGCGCGCCGCTGGCCCAGGCGGACGCCGTGTGGCGTTTCAAGCGCCTGGCGCGCGAGCTGGCGCTGCGGCTGGGCTTCGTCGCCAGCTTCATGGCCAAGCCCGAGCTGGACGATGTTGGCACCGGCCTGCACTGGCACCTGAGCCTGGCCAGCGGCGGCCGCAACCTGATGACGGCCGACGACGGCGGCGAGGCCCCCGCGCTGCGCCAGGCCATCGCCGGCCTGCAGGCCCTGGCGCCGGCCGGGCTGGCCCTGCTGGCGCCGCACGCCAACAGCTTCGTGCGCATGCACCGGCCCGACGCGGCGCCGGCCACGGCCGACTGGGGCTACGACAACCGCTCGGTGGGCCTGCGCATTCCGGCGTCCAGCCCGGCCAACCGCCGCATCGAGGTGCGCCTGCCCGGCGGCGACGCCAACCCCTACCTGGCGCTGGCCTGGATGCTGGCCGGCGTGCACCACGGCCTGACGCAGCAGTTGCAACCCGCGCCGCCGGTGACCGGCGTGGCCCGTGCCGCGGGCAACCCGCTGGCCCTGCCGCCCAGCCTGGCCGCGGCGCTGGACGCGCTGGACGCGCTGCCGGCCGCCGTTTTCGACGACGCGTTCAAGACCGCCTACCGCGCGATCAAGCGGCACGAGCTGGCCGAGCGCGCCGCCTGCGCCGACCCGCACGCGCAGTGGGACCTGGCCCTGCTGCTGCACAACGCCTGAGCGGGCATACCCAACGCGGGAGACGCGCGGCCGGCACGGCCGCGCCGTGCGTCGGGGGCCGGCTGCAGCCGACCCAGAAACAGCAAAGCCCCGCGGTGCGGGGCTTGTCATGTCCGGGCCTGTCCGGTGCAGCAAGAGCCTGTGCAGGCTTGCTGGCGGAGACGGAGGGATTCGAACCCTCGATGCACGTTTTAGCGCGCATACTCCCTTAGCAGGGGAGCACCTTCGGCCTCTCGGTCACGTCTCCAGGCAAGCCAGCATTCTAGCGCAGATTTCGGCCGCTTCCTCGGCCCGAACAGCGCAAGAACACCGGCGCTGTTCAGGCGACGCTCTCGGGCGCGTCCAGGCCGAAGGCCTTGTGCAGCGCGCGCACCGCCAGCTCCATGTACTTCTCGTCGATGACCACCGAGGTCTTGATCTCGCTGGTGGTGATCATCTGGATGTTGATGCCCTCTTCCGACAGCGTGCGGAACATGGTGCTGGCCACGCCGACATGGCTCTTCATGCCGATGCCGACGATGGACACCTTGCAGATGCCCTTGTCGGCGATGACCTGGGCGCCGCCGACGCCGGGCAGGATCTTGTTCTTCAGCAGGTCCTGGGTGCGCTGGAAGTCGTTGCGGTGCACCGTGAACGAGAAGTCGGTGCGGCCGTCGTGCGAGACGTTCTGCACGATCACGTCGACGTCGATGTTGGCCTCGGCCACCGCGCCCAGGATCTGGTAGGCGATGCCGGGCTTGTCGGGCACGCCGACCACGGTGAACTTGGCTTCGTCGCGGTTGAACGCGATGCCCGACACGACGGCTTGTTCCATTTTCTCGTCTTCCTCAAAGGTGATCAGGGTGCCGGACTTGGCTTCCTCGTTGATGTCGATGTCCCAGGCCGTGAAGCTGGACAGCACCCGCAGCGGCACGCGGTACTTGCCGGCGAACTCGACCGAGCGGATCTGCAGCACCTTGCTGCCCAGGCTGGCCATCTCCAGCATCTCCTCGAAGGAGACGGTGGCCATGCGGCGCGCCTCGGGCACCACGCGCGGGTCGGTGGTGTAGACGCCGTCGACGTCGGTGTAGATCAGGCACTCGTCGGCCTTCATCGCCGCGGCCACGGCCACCGCCGAGGTGTCCGAGCCGCCGCGGCCCAGCGTGGTGACGTTGCCGCCCTCGTCGATGCCCTGGAAGCCGGTGATGATGACGACCTTGCCGGCGGCCAAGTCGGCGCGCACCCGGGCGTCGTCGATCGACTCGATGCGCGCCTTGGTGTAGGTGCTGTCGGTCTTGACCGGCACCTGCCAGCCGCCGTAGCTGACCGCAGGCATGCCCTCGGCCTGCAGCGCCAGCGCCAGCAGGCCCACCGACACCTGCTCGCCGGTGGCGGCGATGGCGTCGAGCTCGCGCATCGCGGCGGCGTCCAGCGTGGCGGGCTGCAGTTCCTTGGCCAGGCCCAGCAGGCGGTTGGTCTCGCCGCTCATCGCGGACGGAACGACCACCATCTGGTGGCCGGCACGGGCCCACTTGGCCACGCGCTTGGCGACGTTGCGGATGCGCTCGGGCGAGCCCATCGACGTGCCGCCGTACTTGTGAACGATCAATGCCATGGTGCGAGGGCCTGGGCGGCCCCGGGTCGGTCTGGGGCTCCATCGGAGCCTGGCCGGCGGGCCCGGTCAGGCATGGCGCGGCCCCGCTGCGCAACCCGAGATTCTAGCCCGCCGGGGCCTCGCAGCCGGCCTGCGCCGGCCCGGGGCACCAGTGCAGCGCCAGGCCGGGCATGCCGGCGGCGCCGACCACGCGCGCGTCCAGGCCCAGGCCGGGCACGAACAGCAGGCGACCGTCGGCCGTCCACAGCAGCGGCCCTTCGCGGGCCTGGGCCGGGATGGCCGCCTGCTGGTACTGCTTCTTCAGCGCCCGCGGCAGGCCGGCGGCGTGGGACTGGAAGCGCTCGCCACCGCCGCGGGCACGCGGCTGCACCGCCTGCAGCGCAGCCGCCGGCACGCCGCCACCGGCCACCGGGCGGACCAGCAGGTGGCCCGCCCAGCCAGGCAGCAGGTGGCGACCGGGTTGGGACAGGTCCAGCCATGTCGCGGCCTCCGGCGGCGGCGACGGTGGCCGCGGCACCGAGGCCGCGCCGTCGGCCGGCCGCTCGACGCACAGCCGCCCGCGGTACAGGCGGCACGACGCGCCCGCCCCCGCCGGCCACTGCGCCGCCCCGCGCGCCGGCACTTCGTGCAGCAGGCGCTGCACCAGCGCCTCCGGGGCACCGCGGCCGGTCTGAGCGCGCCACCAGGCGCGCAGCGCATTGGCCTGGCGGGCCGGCGACAGCGCGCGCCAGCCGTGGACGTCGAGCCCGCCCGCAATGTCGACCAGCGGCGCCAGGTCCAGCGCGGCCAGTTCGTCCAGCGCGCTGCGCGCCTCCTGCGCACGCCGCGCGGCACCGGCCAGCGCGGCCTCGGCGTCGGGGAAGGCGGCCAGCAGGGCCGGCCACAGTTGCCGGCGCAGCCGCGCCCGCGCCAGGCGCGGATCGGCGTTGCTCGGGTCCTCGACCGGCCGCAGGCGGTGGCGCCGCAGATAGGCCTCGATCGCCCGGCGCGGCTGGTCCAGCCAGGGCCGCGCCCAGACCAGACCGGCACGTTGCGCGCTGGCCGGCATCGCGGCCAGGCCGGCCGGGCCGCCGCCGCGCAGGGCCTGCAGCAGCACGGTCTCGGCCTGGTCGCGCCGGTGCTGCGCCAGCAGCACCAGGCCGGCGCCGGCGGCCTCGGCCATCTGCGCCAGCGCCGTGTAGCGCCCGGCGCGGGCCCAGGCCTCCAGGCTGTCACCCGGGGCGGGTGCGCCGTCCAGGCGGGCGCTGCGCAGCGTCAGCGGCCAGCCGCGGCGGCGCCAGCGCGCGCACAGGCGCTGCGCGCCGGCCAGCCAGGCATCGGCCTCGGGCAGCAGCCCGTGGTGTACGTGCAGGGCCACCACCTGCAACCCGGTGCCGGCCGCGGCGCGGCAGGTGGCATGCAGCAGGGCCAGCGAATCGCTGCCACCGCTGAAGGCGACGGCCACCACCGCCGGCGCCTCGCCCGCCGGCGGCTGGGTGGCCGGCGGCTGGGCGGTCATGGCCAGGCGGCTCAGCGGTCCTTGGTGTCGGTGAAGCGGCCGTAGGACTGCAGGCGCTCGTAGCGGCGCTGCAGCAGGTCCTTGGGCTTCAGGTCGGACACCTGGCGCAGCGCGTCGACCAGCGCGCGCTTGAGGGTGGAGGCCATCTGGCGGTGGTCGCGGTGGGCGCCGCCGACCGGCTCGCTGACCACCTTGTCGATCAGGCCCAGGGCCTTCAGGCGATGGGCGGTGATGCCCAGGGCCTCGGCGGCGTCGCTGGCGCGCTCGCTGGTCTTCCACAGGATGGACGCGCAGCCCTCGGGCGAGATCACCGAGTAGACGCTGAACTGCAGCATCAGCACCTGGTCGGCCACGCTGATGGCCAGCGCGCCGCCCGAGCCGCCCTCGCCGATGATGGTGGTGACGATGGGCACCTCCAGCTGGGCCATCTCGAAGATGTTGCGGCCGATGGCCTCGGACTGGCCGCGCTCCTCGGCGCCGATGCCCGGGTAGGCGCCGGGCGTGTCGACGAAGGTGAACACCGGCAGGCCGAACTTCTCGGCCGTCTTCATCAAGCGCAGCGCCTTGCGGTAGCCCTCGGGGCGCGACATGCCGAAGTTGCGCAGCGCGCGCTCCTTGGTGTCGCGGCCCTTCTGGTGGCCGATGACCATGCAGGCCTGGCCGTTGAAGCGCGCCAGACCGCCGACGATGGAGGCGTCGTCGGCGAAGTGGCGGTCACCGTGCAGTTCCTGCCAGTCGGTGAAGATCTCGTTGACATAGTCCAGCGTGTAGGGACGCTGGGGATGGCGGGCGATCTGCGTGACCTGCCAGGGCGACAGGTTGCTGTAGATGTCCTTGGCCAGCTGCTGGCTCTTCTTGTCCAGCCGGCCGATCTCCTCGGAGATGTCGACCGCCGATTCGCTCTGCACGAAGCGCAGCTCTTCGATCTTGGTCTCGAGCTCGGCGATGGGTTGCTCGAATTCGAGGAAGTGTCGTTTGCTCATGCGTGCCAGGCCCGTTGATGGGAAGTCAGTAGTCTACCGGCAGCGGGTCCAGGCTCCGCCAGAGGTACCAGGTGGCCACCGAGCGGTACGGCGCCCAGGCCTCGCCGAGCTCGCGCGCCTCGGCACGCGACACCGGCTCGCCGCTGAAGTAGCTCAGCGAGATGCCCTTGAGCAGGCCCAGGTCGTCCAGCGGCAGCACGTTGGGCCGCATCAGGTGGAAGATCAGGAACATCTCGGCCGTCCAGCGGCCGATGCCGCGGATGGCCACCAGCTCGTCGATGATGGCCTCGTCGTCCATCTGCTGCCACTGCGCCACGTGCACCTGGCCGGCGGTGAAGTGCCGGGCCAGGTCGCCCAGGTACTCGGCCTTGCGCGCCGACAGCCCGGCGCTGCGCAGCGCCGGCGTGTCCTGCGCCAGCACGGCCACCGGGTCCAGCCGGTTCGACGGCCCGCCGACCAGCGCGGCGAAGCGGTCCCACACCGACTGCGCCGCCTTGACCGAGATCTGCTGGCCGACGATGGAGCGCGCCAGCGTGGTGAAGGCGTCGCCGCGGCTTTGCAGCCGCGCCTCGCCGAACTGCGGGATCAGCTTCTTCATCACCCGGTCGCGCCTGGCCAGGTGGCGGCAGGCCTCGTCCCAGTAGGGCGGCGTCACGCCGACGACTTCGGCCGGCGCGTCGGCCGGCGCCGCCGCAGCGGCGGCAGGGGCGGGCTTGGGCACGCTCAGGCCCTCACCCAGGTCGTGCCCTGCGGCGAGTCCTTCAGCAGCACGCCCTGGTCCGCCAGCTGCTGGCGGATGCGGTCGGCCTCGGCGAAGTCCCTGCCCGCCTTGGCCGCAGCCCGGGCGGCGATCAGCGCGGCGATCGCGGCCTCGTCCAGCGCGCCGGCCGACGCCCCGCCCTGCAGGTAGGCGCGCGGCGCCTGCTGCAGGATGCCCAGCACGCCGCCGAGCGCGCGCAGCAGCGCCGCGGTCTCGGCCGAGCGGCTGCGGTTGAGCTCGCCGGCCAGCTCGAACAGCACCGCCAGCGCGCCGGGGGTGTTGAAGTCGTCGTCCATCGCCGTGCGGAAGGCGGCGGCCTGGGGTTGGGCCCAGTCGATGGCAGCCTGGTCCTGCGGCAGCGCGACACCGTCCAGCGCGGTGTAGAGGCGGCGCAGCGCGGTGCGCGCGTCGTCCAGCAGCTGGTCGCTGAAGTTGAAGGGGCTGCGGTAGTGCGTGCGCAGCATGAAGAAGCGCAGCGTCTCGCCGTCGTGGCTCTTCAGCACGTCGCGGATGGTGAAGAAGTTGCCCAGGCTCTTGGACATCTTCTCGTTGTCGACGTTGAGGAAGCCGTTGTGCAGCCAGACGTTGACGAAGGGGTGGCCCAGCGCGCCCTCGCTCTGCGCGATCTCGTTCTCGTGGTGCGGGAACTGCAGGTCCATGCCGCCGCCGTGGATGTCGAAGCGCTCGCCCAGCAGCGCGCAGCTCATCGCCGAGCACTCGATGTGCCAGCCCGGGCGGCCCGGGCCGTAGCCATAGGCCGCGGCCTCGTACTTGGCATCGGCCGGCTCCTCGGGCTTGGCCGCCTTCCACAGCACGAAGTCCAGCGGGTCGTCCTTGCCGTCGTCCACCGCCACGCGCTCGCCGGCGCGCAGCTCGTCGATGCTCTTGCCCGACAGCTTGCCGTAGCCGGGGAACTTGCGCACCGCGTAGTTCACGTCGCCATTGGGCGCCTGGTAGGCCAGGCCCTTGCCCTGCAGCGTGCGGATCAGCGACAGCATCTGCGGCACGTACTCGGTGGCGCGGGGCTCGTGCGTGGGCGTGGCGATGCCGATGGCGCCGATGTCCTGGCGCATCGCGGCGATCATCTCGTCGGTCAGCGCGCGGATGGTGATGCCGCGCTCGACCGCCCGCCGGATGATCTTGTCGTCGATGTCGGTGATGTTGCGCACGTAGGTCACGTCGTAGCCGCTGGCCTGCAGCCAGCGGTAGACCACGTCGAAGGCCATCATCATCCGCGCATGGCCCATGTGGCACAGGTCGTAGATGGTCATGCCGCAGACGTACATGCGCACCCGGCCCGGTTCGATGGGCGTGAACGGTTCCAGGCGGCGGGTCAGCGTGTTGAACAGGCGCAGGGTCATCGGCCGATGCGGAAAACGGCCGCTGAGAGGCGGCCGTGGTGGACGGGGGGACGGGGCGTGGAGGCGGATCGACGGCGGCCCCGCGGCGGCCCGCGCCGGAGGCGCCGGGGCGGGTGGGCGAGGGGTCGATACAATCGGCCCAGTATAGCGGCGGTGCCCCGCGGCGCCCCCCCGACGCGGGTGGTCACGCGCCGCGCCGCCAGCCCGGTCCAGCCCCTTGCCCCGCACCCTCCTGACCCACTACGTGCCGCCACGCCCTGCCCCGGCCCGCCCCCTGGCGACACTGCTGCTGGCGCTGCTGTGCAGCGCCGCGGCCGTGCCCGCGGCCTGGGCGGCCGAGCGGCTGTCGGCCGCCCGCGAGATCGAGCAGACCTGGCGCCGCGGCGAGACCGCGCTGGCCACCGAACGCCTGGCCCAGGCGCTGGCGCAGCGCCCCGACGACGCCGAGCTGCGCTTCCTGCACGGCGTGATGCTCAGCGAGACCGGCCGCGGTGCCGAGGCCCGCGGCCAGTTCGAGCGCCTGACCCAGGACTTCCCCGAACTGCCCGAGCCCTACAACAACCTGGCCGTGCTGCTGGCCGCCAGCGGCGAACTGGACCAGGCCCGCGCGCTGCTGGAGACCGCGCTGCGCATGGACCCGAGCTACCGCACCGCCCAGGAGAACCTGGGCGACGTCTACGTCCGCCTGGCCCGGCGCGCCTACGAGGCCGCGGCCGCCGGCACGCGCGGTGAGCCGGCGCTGCTGGCCAAGCTGCGCCTGGCGCGAGAACTGGCCGCGCCGCGCTGACGCCGCGCGGCCGCCCCCACCTGCTGCCGGAGAGCCTGCGATGCCCCTGATCACCCTCGAGAGCCCGATCCACCCCCGCCGTACCCGCGGCCGCGCCCTGATCGCCGCCGCGCTGGGCGCGGCGCTGCTGGCCGCCCCCGCCGCCTGGGCGCAGAAGGTGCGCCTGGCCACCTCGATGGGCGACATCGTGCTGCAGCTGGACGCGCAGAAGGCGCCCAAGACCGTCGCCAACTTCGTCGACTACGTCAAGGCCGGCCACTACAACGGCACGGTCTTCCACCGCGTGATCGACGGCTTCATGGTCCAGGGCGGCGGCATGACCGCCGACCTCGGCGAGAAGCCCACCCGAGCGCCGATCCCGCTGGAGGCCGGCAACGGCCTGTCCAACAAGCGCGGCACCGTCGCGATGGCGCGCACCGCGGTGCGCGACTCGGCCACCGCGCAGTTCTTCATCAACGTCGTCGACAACGACCGCCTGGACAGCTACGGCGGCGGCTACGCCGTCTTCGGCAAGGTCGTCGAGGGCCTGGACGTCGTCGACAAGATCAAGACCGTGCCCACCGCCAACAAGGGCATGCACCAGAACGTGCCGGTGCAGCCCGTGACCATCCAACAAGCCACCCTCCTGCCGGAGAAATGACATGACCAAGACCGTCGAGATGACCACCAACAAGGGCACGATCCGCATCGAGCTCGACGACGCCAAGGCGCCGGCCACAGTCGCCAACTTCCTCGACTACGTGGCCAAGGGCCACTACGACGGCACCATCTTCCACCGCGTGATCAAGGGCTTCATGATCCAGGGCGGCGGCTTCGCCCCCGGCATGAAGCAGAAGCCCACCGGCGCCGAGATCAAGAACGAGGCCAACAACGGCCTGAAGAACGACAAGTACACGCTGGCCATGGCGCGCACCAACGCGCCGCACTCGGCGACCGCGCAGTTCTTCATCAACGCCACCGACAACGACTTCCTGAACTTCAAGAGCGAGAGCCCCAGCGGCTGGGGCTACGCGGTGTTCGGCAAGGTCGTCGCCGGCACCGAGGTGGTCGACGCGATCGAGAAGGTCGCCACCGGCAGCGCCGGCTTCCACCAGGACGTGCCGCGCGAGGACGTGGTCATCGAGAAGGTCGTCGAGGTCTGACGTCCCGGTGAGCGCCGGCGCCCCGCCCCTGCCCGCGCCGCTGCCGGTGTGGACGGCCGACCCGGGCTGGCGCCGCATCGACCTGCTGTCGGACGTGCACCTGCACGCCGACATGCCGCGTACCTTCGCCGCATGGCGCCGCCACCTGCTGGACACGCCGGCCGACGCCGTGCTGATGCTGGGCGACCTGTTCGAGGTCTGGATCGGCGACGACGCCCGCGACGGCGACTTCGAAGCCGACTGCCTGGCGGTGCTGCGCGAGGCGGCCGGGGACAAGGTGCTGGGCTTCCTGCCCGGCAACCGCGACTTCCTGCTCGGCGACGCGATGGCCGCCGATGCCGGCCTGCAACGGCTGGCCGACCCCACGGTGCTGCAGGCCTGGGGCCGGCGCTGGCTGCTCAGCCACGGCGACGCGCTGTGCCTGGCCGACACCGACTACCTGCGCTTCCGTGCCCAGGTGCGCGGCGCCGACTGGCAGCGCGGCTTCCTGGCCCAGCCGCTGGCCGAGCGCCAGCGCCAGGCGCGCGCGATGCGCGACGCCAGCCAGGCCCACCAGGCCGCGATGGACCCGGCACAGTGGGCCGACGTCGACGACACGGCCGCGGCGGCCTGGCTGGCCGCATCCGGCTGCCCGGCGCTGATCCACGGCCACACCCACCGCCCGGCCCGCCATGCCCTGCCCGGCGGCCGCACACGCCATGTGCTGGGCGACTGGGACTTCGACCACGGCACGCCACGCGCCCGTGCCCTGGTGCTGACACGCGAGGGGTTGGCGCCGCTGGACCTGGCCGCCACCGCATGACGGCCCGGACTCCCGGCCGATCGCGACCAGATCGCAGGCGGCGGACCACCCGACGATGATCGGCCTGTTCCGACGCTGGCGCGCGCAGCGCGACGCCCGCGCGCTGGCCCGCCGGGCCATCCCCGACGCGCTGTGGGCGCTGACCCTGGCCCGCCTGCCCTTCCTGGCCCGCCGTCCGGCCGAGGACCTGGCCGAACTGCGTCGCCTGGCCAGCCTGTTCCTGGACCGCAAGGAGTTCAGCGGCGCGGGCGGCCTGGTCGTCGACGACGCGATGGCGGTGTGCATCGCCGCCCAGGCCTGCCTGCCGGTGCTGCGCTTCGGCCTGGCGCCCTACGACGGCTTCGTCGGCATCGTCGTCCACCCCGACGAGGTGCTGGCCCGGCGCGAGGTGACCGACGAGGACGGCATCGTCCACGCCTACGACGAGGTGCTGGCCGGCGAGGCCATGGCCGGCGGCCCGGTGATGCTGAGCTGGACCGACGTGGACCAGGCCGGCGAATCCGCCGACTGGGGCTACAACGTGGTGATCCACGAGTTCGCCCACGTGCTGGACATGGGCGACGGCGCGTCGGACGGCGTGCCGCCGCTGCCGGCTGGAAAACGCGAAGCCTGGCTCGAGGTGCTGGAGGCCGAGTACGCGCTGCTGTGCGACGCCGTGGACCGCGACGAGCACACGCTGCTCGACCCCTATGGCGCCACCGGCCCGGACGAGTTCTTCGCCGTCTCGGCCGAGACCTTCTTCGTCACGCCGCGGGCGCTGCGCATCGCGCACCCGCGCTGGTACGCACTTCTGGCGGACTACTTCCGGCAGGACCCGGCCGGCTTCGACCGCGCCTGAAAACGACAACGCCGCCAGGGGGCTGGCGGCGTTGTGCTGGCGTCACCGCGGGCGGCGCCGCCGGGATCAGGCCGGCGTCGGCTCGGCCTTGGTCTTGTCGGCCTTGCGCGGCGGCTGGATGTCCAGCTGCACCTGATCCTTGTCGTCGATGTCCACCGTCAGGCGGCCACCGTCGACCAGGCGGCCGAACAGCAGCTCGTCGGCCAGTGCGCGGCGGATGGTGTCCTGGATCAGGCGCTGCATCGGGCGGGCACCCATCAGCGGGTCGAAACCCTTCTTGGCCAGGAACTTGCGCAGCGCGTCGGTGAAGGTGACCTCGACCTTCTTCTCCGACAGCTGGCTCTCCAGCTGCAGCAGGAACTTGTCGACGACGCGCAGGATGATCGCCTCGTCCAGCGCGCGGAAGCTGACCGTGGCGTCCAGCCGGTTGCGGAACTCGGGCGTGAACAGGCGCTTGATATCGGCCATCTCGTCACCCTGCTCGCGCACGGTGGTGAAGCCGATGGTCGCCTTGTTCATGGTCTCGGCACCCGCGTTGGTCGTCATGATGATGATGACGTTGCGGAAGTCGGCCTTGCGCCCGTTGTTGTCGGTCAGGCTGCCGTGGTCCATCACCTGCAGCAGCACGTTGTAGACGTCGGGATGGGCCTTCTCGATCTCGTCGAGCAGCAGCACGCAGTGCGGCTTCTTGGTCACCGCCTCGGTCATCAGGCCGCCCTGGTCGAAGCCCACGTAGCCCGGAGGCGCGCCGATCAGGCGCGACACGGCGTGGCGCTCCATGTACTCCGACATGTCGAAGCGGATCAGCTCGATGCCCAGGATGTAGGCCAGCTGCTTGGCCACCTCGGTCTTGCCGACGCCGGTGGGGCCGCTGAACAGGAAGCTGCCGATCGGCTTGTCCGGCTTGCCCAGACCCGAACGCGCCATCTTGATCGCTGCGGCCAGCGCGTCGATCGCCGGATCCTGGCCGAAGACCACGCTCTTGAGGTCGCGGTCCAGGTTCTTCAGCTTGCTGCGGTCGTCGTGCGACACCGAGGCGGGCGGAATGCGCGCGATCTTGGCGACGATTTCCTCGACCTCGTTGCGCGTGATGGTCTTCTTCTGCTTGCTCTTGGGCAGGATGCGCTGCGCGGCACCGGCCTCGTCGATCACGTCGATGGCCTTGTCTGGCAGGTGGCGGTCGTTGATGTACTTGGCCGACAGTTCGGCCGCGGCCTGCAGTGCGCCCAGCGCGTACTTGACGTTGTGGTGGTCCTCGAAGCGCGACTTCAGCCCCTTCAGGATCTCCACGGTCTGCTCGACCGAGGGCTCGACCACGTCGACCTTCTGGAAGCGCCGCGACAGCGCCGCGTCCTTCTCGAAGATGCCGCGGTACTCGGTGAAGGTGGTCGCGCCGATGCACTTCATCGTGCCCGAGGACAGCGCCGGCTTCAGCAGGTTGGACGCGTCCAGCGTGCCGCCCGAGGCCGCGCCGGCGCCGATCAGCGTGTGGATCTCGTCGACGAACAGCACCGCGTTGGGCTGGTCCTTCAGCTGCTTGAGCACGCCCTTCAGGCGCTGCTCGAAGTCGCCGCGGTACTTGGTGCCGGCCAGCAGCGCGCCCATGTCCAGCGCGTAGACGGTGGATGCGCTGAGCACCTCGGGCACCTCGCCCTGGGTGATGCGCCAGGCCAGGCCCTCGGCGATCGCGGTCTTGCCCACGCCCGCCTCGCCGACCAGCAGCGGATTGTTCTTGCGCCGGCGGCACAGGATCTGGATGACGCGCTCGACCTCGGACTCGCGGCCGATCAGCGGGTCGATCTTGCCGTCCTTGGCCTGCTGGTTCAGGTTCTGGGTGAACTGATCCAGCGGCGAGCCCTTGCCGGACTCCCCGGCGTCTTCCTTCTCGGCGCTCTCGCCGCTGCCCGGCTCGCTGCTGCCCTTGGCCGGCTCGGGCGGCTCGCTCTTCTTGATGCCGTGGGCGATGAAGTTGACAACGTCCAGCCGCGTCACGCCCTGCTGGTGCAGGTAGTAGACGGCATGCGAGTCCTTCTCGCCGAAGATGGCCACCAGCACGTTGGCGCCGGTGACTTCCTTCTTGCCCGAGCCGGTGGACTGCACGTGCATGATGGCGCGCTGGATCACGCGCTGGAAGCCCAGCGTCGGCTGCGTGTCCACCTCTTCGGTGCCGCCCACGGTGGGCGTGTTTTCCTTGATGAAGGTGGTCAGGCTCTTGCGCAGGTCATCGATGTTGGCCGCGCAGGCCTTCAGCACCTCGGCCGCCGAGGGGTTGTCCAGCAGCGCCAGCAACAGGTGCTCGACGGTGATGAACTCGTGGCGCTGCTGGCGCGCCTCGACGAACGCCATGTGCAGGCTGACTTCCAGTTCTTGCGCAATCATGCGGCCTCCATAATGCACTGCAGCGGATGCCCGGCGCGGCGGGCCGCGGCGAGCACGAGTTCGACCTTGGTGGCCGCGACGTCCTTGGTGAAGACACCGCACACGCCACGCCCTTCGTGATGAATCGTCAGCATGATCCGCGTGGCGGTGTCGAGATCAAGCCGGAAATACTGCTGCAGAACCAGCACCACGAACTCCATCGGTGTGAAGTCGTCGTTCAGCAGCACCACCTGGTACATCTGCGGCGGCTTGGTGCGCGCCGTCTTGCGCTCGAGCACCACGGTGCCGTCGCCGTCCCGACCAGGCTGCGCGGGCGGCTTGGGCGGCATCGATGGCGGGGGATCCTGGGGCATGGTTCATTCTATCGAGTCAAGATCACAGACGAGTCCGTCACCCGGATATTGCCCCGATCCGCACCGACACAAGCCGGGAAATGACCGTCCGCGCCTGCGCTGATGCGCGCTCCGACCTGCGCCGGAACCGGGCGTCGCGTCGACGTAGGGTGTTCTTGATCCCTATCGATCGATTATTCCCGATTGACCATGTAAGGGTTGCATTCAGAATCCATTCCACGTCCCCGACGGTTGGGGATGTGGGAGTTCAGAATGCAGTGTGGAACGGTCAAGTGGTTCAACGACGCCAAGGGCTTCGGGTTCATTGAGCCGGAGGAAGGCGGGCCGGACGTCTTCGCCCATTTCTCGGCAATCGAGATGGACGGCTTTCGCACCCTGAAACAGGGCAGCAAGGTCAGCTACGAGCTGGTGCAGGGGCCCAAGGGCAACCTCGCCCAGCACATCCGGCCACTGGTGGCGCAGACGGCCTGACCTCCATCGTCGGTCGTCGGGGCGCGGCTTGCCGGCAGGCAGACCGCGCCCTTTGCATTTCGGCGCCGCGGGAGCGGGGCTGAGCGCCCGCCACGGCCGCCATCAGCCCTGCGGGCTTTCGGTCATGCGGCCGCAATAGGCTTGCAGCTGCTCTGGCAGATCGTCCGGGCAGACCCCGCAGCGACGGTTGCCCGGTACGGCGTGGTCGATGAACTTCGGGTAGGGCAGCTTCAGCTCGGCCATCAGCTGCGTGAATTCGGCCAGCGACCTGCCCGCACCCAGGCGGGGATTGCGTGCCCGCTCCTGGCCGATCGACGACACCCGACGCCCCTGGTAGTCATGACCGGGGTAGACCAGGTGCTCGTCCGGCAGCGAGAACAGCTTGCCCGTCACGCTGGCGTACAGCGCGGCCGCACTGCCGCCCTGGAAATCGGTTCGGCCACAGCCGTCGATCAGCAGCGCGTCACCGGTGAACACCCGATCGCCGACCACATAGGCGTGGTGGGTGTCGGTGTGGCCGGGCGTGTGCAGCGCCTGCACCACGACGCTGCCGATGCGCAGCGGCTGGCCCTCAACGACGGCGATGTCGGCGCAGGGCAGCTGGTCCATCGCCGGCGCCGCGATGCGGCTGCCCACGCGCTGCTTCAGGTGCAGTGCTCCGGTGATGTGGTCGGCGTGGATGTGGGTGTCCAGCGTCGCGGCCAGGGTCAGCCCCAGACGCTGCAGTTCGCCCAGGTCGCGATCCAGGCTGTTGACCACCGGATCGATCAGCAGCGCCTGGCCGGTGTGCTCGCAGCCCAGCAGGTAGGTGTAGGTCGAGGACAGCGGCTCGAACAACTGGCGGAAGATCATGTGCATGCCCCTGATGGGCCCGGACCGGACCCTCAGCGATGATCCCACGGCGCACGCAGGCCCCCAAAAACAAGACCCCCGGCCTCCATCGGAAACCGGGGGTCCGGACGCGGCGTCACGCGACGCCGGCGCGACCGATCACATGTGGTCGATCATGACCTGGCCGAAGCCCGAGCACGACACCTGCGTGGCGCCGTCCATCAGGCGGGCGAAGTCGTAGGTGACCTTCTTGCTCTGGATCGCGCGCTCCATCGACGCGATGATCAGGTCGGCGGCTTCCTTCCAGCCCATGTGGCGCAGCATCATCTCGGCCGACAGGATCTCGGAACCCGGGTTGACGTAGTCCTTGCCGGCGTACTTGGGCGCCGTGCCGTGGGTGGCCTCGAAGCAGGCCACCGAGTCGGACAGGTTGGCGCCCGGGGCGATGCCGATGCCGCCGACCTGTGCGGCCAGCGCGTCGGAGATGTAGTCGCCGTTCAGGTTCAGCGTGGCGATCACCGAGTACTCGGCCGGGCGCAGCAGGATCTGCTGCAGGAAGGCGTCGGCGATCGAATCCTTGATGGTGATGGTCTTGCCCGTCTTCGGGTTCTTGAACTGGCACCACGGGCCGCCGTCGATCAGCTCGGCACCGAACTCGCGCTGGGCCAGCGCGTAGGCCCAGTCACGGAAGCCACCTTCGGTGAACTTCATGATGTTGCCCTTGTGCACGATGGTCACGCTGGGCTTGTCGTTGTCGATCGCGTACTGGATGGCCTTGCGCACCAGGCGCTCGGTGCCCTCGATCGACACCGGCTTGATGCCGATGCCCGAGGTGGCCGGGAAGCGGATCTTCTTGACGGCCAGCTCGTCCTGCAGGAACTTGATCAGCTTGACGGCCTTCTCGCTCTTGGCCTCGTACTCGATGCCGGCGTAGATGTCCTCGGAGTTCTCGCGGAAGATGACCATGTCGATCTTCTCGGGTTCCTTCACCGGGCTGGGCACGCCCTTGAAGTACTGCACCGGGCGCAGGCAGACGTACAGATCCAGTTCCTGGCGCAGCGCGACGTTCAGCGAGCGGATGCCGCCGCCCACCGGCGTGGTCAGCGGGCCCTTGATCGAGACCACGTACTCCCTCAGCACCTGCAGGGTCTCCTCGGGCAGCCAGACGTCCGGACCGTAGACCTTGGTCGACTTCTCGCCGGCGAAGACCTCCATCCAGTGGATCTTCTTCCTGCCGCCGTAGGCCTTGGCCACCGCGGCGTCGACCACCTTGATCATCACCGGGGTGATGTCGAAGCCCGTGCCGTCGCCCTCGATGTACGGAATGATCGGCTGGTCGGGGACGTTCAGCGAGAAGTCCGCGTTGACGGTGATCTTCTGCCCACCCTCGGGCACCTTGATGTGCTGGTACATGTGCGTTGGCTTTCGCGCGCTGCGCTGTGTGTTGAGGAAACCCTCGAAGTTTATGTCATCGGGGCTGTCAACCGACTGACGAGCTCCTGCGTTTCACGGGTGCCTTCCCAAAGCAGGAAGGCGTTTTCAACCCTTAAGGAAGATTGAAATGACCAAGCTCCTGGCCGCCCTGTCCATCGCCGCTTTCGCCGCCACCGGCGCCTTCGCCGCCGACGCCAAGAAGGAAGCCGCCGCTCCGGCCGCCGCCGCCTCGAAGGCCGACAAGAAGGAAGAGAAGAAGGCTGCCGCCCCGGCCGCCGCCGCTTCGAAGGCCGACAAGAAGTAATTCTTCGGCTTTGCCGGCCACCCGCGACGGGTGGTCCGACAAGTGGGAACGCCCGGCTTGCCGGGCGTTTTCATTTGGCGCGGCGCCCGGCGATCAGCGCACGCACCAGGCGTAGAACTGCGTCCACAAGCCGTGGCCCAGCGCCCAGGCCGACGCGCCCGCCAGCGTGGCCCCAGCCAGCCGCACCGCAGCCTTGCCGGGCAGCCCGGCGGCGCTGGCGGTCGCATCGCCACCGCGGCGCAACCGCCGCCACAGCGCCGGCCCCAGCACCAGCCCGCCGGCCGACGCGGCGGCGAAGCCCGCCATCACTGCGGCGCCCGCCGGTGCGGAGTTGGCCAGCGCGGCGACCAGCAGGGCCGATTGCAGCAGGCCGCAGGGCCAGGCCACCCAGGCCAGGCCGACGCCGGCACTGCGCGCCGGCCCGCGTACGGCCTGCCAGCCCGGGCTGCCACGGTGCTCGACCACCTGCGCCCGGACCGTGCCCAGGCGCTCCATCCAGGCCGGCTGCCGGCCGCGCCACACCAGGAACAGCCCCAGCGCCAGCGCCGCCATGTGCACCAGCGTCCACAGCGGGCGCAGGGCGGCCACCGCCTGCCCCATCGCCGCCAGGCTGCCGACGCTGGCCGCCACCACCGCCCCGGCGAGCGAGTACGACAGCAGACGCCCGAGGTGGAAGGCCCACAGCCGGGGCGCCGCGCCGCCGCCGGTGACGGCCGTGCAGGCGGCACCGCACATCGCCAGGCAGTGCGGCGTGCCGGCCAGGCCCATCAGCACCGCGCTGAGCAGCAGCGCCTGGTCCATCGATCCGTCCGGTCCGGACTCAGATGATGCGGGAGAAGCGTTCGCGCTGCTGGTCGGCGCGCAGGTGCTTGTCGAAGACCATGGCCACCGCGCGCACGAAGTACCAGCCGGTGGCGGTGACCTGCACCGCGTCGGGGGTGACCACGCACAGGCCCAGGCCCTCCAGCTCGGCCAGGTCCTCCAGCTCGGCGCGGAAGTAGTCGCGCATCTTGATCAGATGGGCCAGCTCGATCGATTCGAACTCGACCCGCCCCTGGCACATCAGCGCCATCACCACGGCACGGCGCACCAGGTCGTCGCGCGTCAGGGCCAGGCCGCGGACGATCGGAAACTGGCCCTGGCGCACCGCGTCGTAGTACTCCTCCAGCGTCTTGGCGTTCTGGCAGTAGGTCGCGCCCATGCGGCCGATGGCCGACACGCCCAGGCCGATCAGGTCGCAGTCGGGCTGCGTGCTGTAGCCCTGGAAATTGCGGTGCAGCCGGCCCTGGCGCTTGGCGGCGGCCAGCGCGTCACCGGGCAGCGCGAAGTGGTCCATGCCAATGTAGCTGTAGCCATGGCCGATGAAGCCGGCGATGGCGCCGCCCAGCATCTGGATGCGGTGGTCGGGAGGCGGCAGCTGCTCGACGATGATGCGCCGCTGCGGCTTGAAACGCTGCGGCAGGTGGGCGTAGGCATACAGCGCGATGCGGTCGGGGCGCAGCTCGGCCACCTGCGACACCGTGCGCTGGAAGGACTCGGGCGTCTGCCGCGGCAGGCCGTAGATCAGGTCGGCGTTGATCGACTCGTAGCCGATCTCGCGCGCCGCGGTCATCAGGTCGCGCACCGACTCGTACGACTGCACGCGGTGCACGGCCCTTTGCACGTCGGCATCGAAGTCCTGCACGCCGAAGCTCAGCCGGTTGAAGCCCAGCGCCCAGAGGTGGCGCAGGCGGTCGGGCGTGGCGGTGCGCGGGTCGACCTCGATCGAGATCTCGGCGCCAGGGGCGAGGCGGAAGTTCTCGCGCAGCATCGCCATCAGGCGCGAGAGTTCGTCGTCGGACAGGAAGGTCGGGCTGCCGCCCCCCAGGTGCAGCTGCGACACGCTCTGGCCCTTGCCCAGCACGGCCACGTTCAGCGCCACCTCCTGCGTCAGCACGTCGAGGTACTCGGCCGCCTTCTCGTGGTGCTTGGTGATGACCTTGTTGCACGCGCAGTAGTAGCAGACCGATTCGCAGAACGGGATGTGCAGGTACAGCGACAAGGGCGCGCGACCGCCCACCGTGGCGCCCTGGGCGCGCTGGGTCAGGGCCTGGGTGTACTCGTGGGCGCCGAATGCCTCGACGAAGCGGTCCGCAGTCGGGTAGGAGGTGTAGCGCGGCCCCGGGCGGTCCAGGCGACGCAGCATCGCTTCGGTCAGCACGGGCACCTGGTCGAGGTCGGTTTTCTGCATGGGGCCCGACTGTGCCAAACAGGCTCCGTCACGTCTTGACTTGGCTCAATCCCCGAGGGCGGCCGTCGGACGCCACGCCCACCCGCCCGGCCCCATACCGTGCGGGCTATCGCCGTCCGCTAGGGCGATCCACCCAGAGCGGAGACGCAATTGATGCATGACAAGTCGCAGGAGAGATTGATAATGCGCGCATGAGTTCTACCGCCGATCCCGCCAAGCTGCGCCTGGAGCCGTTCAAGGTCGCGTGTTCGAGCTGCAACCTGCGCGAGCTGTGTCTGCCCGTGGGTCTGACCCGCGAGAACCTGGACCGCCTGGACACGCTGGTGGCGACACGCCGCCACGTCGCCCGCGGCGACACGCTGTTCCGTGCCGGCGACGAGTTCCAGTCGCTGTACGCGGTGCGCACCGGCTTCTTCAAGACCTGCGTGTCGTCGGAGGACGGCCGCGACCAGGTCACCGGCTTCCAGATGGCCGGCGAGCTGCTGGGCCTGGACGGCATCAGCACCGACAACCACACCTGCGACGCGGTGGCGCTGGAGGACTCGCAGGTCTGCGTGATCCCCTACAGCCAGCTCGAAGGGCTGAGCCGCGAGTTCACCGAACTGCAGCACCAGTTCCACAAGATCATGAGCCGCGAGATCGTGCGCGACCACGGCGTGATGCTGCTGCTGGGCAGCATGCGCGCCGAGGAGCGGCTGGCCGCCTTCCTGCTGAACCTGACGCAGCGTCTGCAGGCGCGCGGCTTCTCGGCCTCGGCGCTGATCCTGCGGATGACCCGCGAGGAGATCGGCAGCTACCTGGGCCTGAAGCTGGAGACGGTAAGCCGCACCTTCAGCAAGTTCCAGGACGAGGGCATCCTGGAAGTCAAGCAGCGCCAGATCCGCATCCTCGACCAGGACAAGCTGCAGGGCCTGGTCAACGGCGCGCACTGCTGAGGACGCCTGCGCGCCCCGCCCGCCCCCGTGCGACGGGGCCGGACCGGCCGGCGCCGTTCAGCGCGGCCAGTTCGGCGCGGACCGACGGGTCGGGTCGTTCACCTCGTCGGCACTGAGCTCCAGCAACTGGGTCAGCGCCGCCGAGGTGCTGATCACCGCCCAGAAGACGAAGAAGGCCAGCGTGTAGACGCCACTGGGTGACAGCTCGACCGGCGTGCCACCGAACCAGTGCAGCGAGGCCGGGTCGACCAGCGCGAACACCAGCATCTCCATCACGCCGGCCATCAAGAAGGCGGGCCACAGGATGGCCATGGCCCGCAGCCGCAGACTCGGCGCCGCCATCGGCGTGCTCCGGCGCGCTCAGTCCGCCGCCGGGGTGGCGGCGTGGTTGCGGGCGGCCATGGCCGGCGTCTGGGCGTTGGGCCGCACCGGCACGTCGCGCGCGGACTGCGTCTGCACCAGCACCTCGTCGGCCCCGCGGTAGGCGACGACGGCGGTCACCACGCTGGCCACGACCACCACCAGCGGGCCGCCAACCACCAGCCAGACCATGCCCACGCGCCACCAGGGCGTGTGCGGCTCCTGGGCGCCACCGCTTGTTTTGCTGCTCGTCGAATGTCGGCTCATCGGGTTCTCCAGGCCGCACTCAGCGCGGCACGACAAAGGTGGACTTCTCGCTGATCGCTGCGCCGCCGGTCGACTGGCCGCCGGCGCCGGGCTGTTGCAGCGCGATGTCGAAGTGGATCACATGGGCTCCGGCCCCGGCGCGCTGGGCGGTCTGCGGCGGCACGCGCACGTTGAGCGTGACCCAGCGGGCTTCGGCCGGCGCCAGCTGCACATCGGGCACCGTGGCCAGTCGGATGTCGGGCAGGCCATGCACGCCGATCTGGTAGCGCTGCGCCTGCTCGGTCGCGTTCATGATCTGCAGGCGGTAGACATTCTCGATCTGGCCGTCGTCGACCAGTCGCGCGAGCGCGGCGCGGTCGCGCACCACGTCGACCTTGAACGGATGCCGCAGCGCGAGGCTGACCAGCAAGGCCAGCACGATCAGCACCAGCACCGCCGTGTAGACGAGCACGCGCGGACGGAAGATGCGGCGCAGGCGCTGGCCGCGCGTCAGGTGCTGGGCCAGACCGTTCTGGGTGTCGTAGCGCACCAGGCCACGGGCATAGCCCATCTTGTCCATCACGCCGTCGCAGACATCGATGCAGGCGGCGCAGCCGATGCACTCGTACTGCAGGCCCTTGCGGATGTCGATGCCGGTGGGGCAGACCTGCACGCACAGGCCGCAGTCGATGCACGAGCCCAGGCCCAGCTTGGCTGGGTCGGCCTTCTTCGAGCGCGAGCCGCGCGGCTCGCCGCGCTCGGCGTCATAGCTGATGATCAGCGTGTCCTTGTCGAACATCGCGCTCTGGAAGCGCGCGTACGGACACATGTACTTGCACACCTGCTCGCGCAGGAAGCCGGCGTTGCCGTAGGTCGCCAGGCCGTAGAACAGGACCCAGAACCATTCCCAGGGCCCGAAGCCCAGCGAGACGGCGGCCGCGGCCAGGGTCTTGATCGGCGTGAAGTAGCCGACGAAGGTGAAGCCGGTCCACAGCGCGATCAGCACCCAGGCCAGCTGCTTGGCGCCCTTGCGCCACAGCTTGCCCAGGTTCCACGGGCCTTCGTCGAGCCGCATGCGGGCGATGCGGTCGCCCTCGATCTTGCGCTCGACCCACATGAACATCTCGGTGTAGACGGTCTGCGGGCAGGCATAGCCGCACCACAACCGTCCGGCCACCGCTGTGAACAGGAACAGCGCGTAGGCCGAGATGATCAGGATCGCCGTCAGGTAGATGAAGTCCTGCGGGTACAGGACCAGCGGGCCGATGTAGAAGCGGCGCGCCCCGAGGTCGAACAGCACCAGCTGCCGGTCGTTCCAGCTCAGCCAGGGCAGGCCGTAGAACAGCAGCTGGGTGAACCACACCAGCGACCAGCGCCAGGTGGCAAACAGCCCGGTGACGGCCCGGGCGTAGATCTTCCGCTGCTTCTGGTAGAGCGAGACGACCGCCACCACGGCATCGTCCGACTCGCCGGCCGGCGCGCCGGAGGCGCTGGCCTGGGCCGGTGCGGGCACGGAGGAGGCCGGTGGGGAGGTGGCGTCGCTCATCGATCAGGTGCAGGCGGGAATCGGACCGGAACTCACTTGGCCGCGACCGCGGTGGTCTGCGACAGGTTCCAGACGTAGGCCGACAGCACCTGGATCTGCTCGGCGGACAGGCGCTTCTCGAAGGCCGGCATCACGTTGGTCTTGCCGTTGTTGACCATCGCGGTGATGGCTTCCTCGCCCCAACCGTGCAGCCAGACCTTGTCGGTCAGGTTCGGCGCGCCCAGGGCCTGGTTGCCCTTGCCGTCCGGACCGTGGCAGGCGGCGCAGGCGCCGAACTTGGCCTTGCCCAGCTGCGCGGCCACGCTGTTGTGCGGGCTGCCCGACAGGCTGAGCACGTAGTTGGCGACGTTCTTCACGTCGTCGCCGCTGCCCACCGCCGCGCCCATCGGGGGCATCACGCCCTGCCGGCCGCCGGTGATGGTCTTGGCGATGTACTCGGGGCCGGTGCCGCCCAGCCAGTCGGCGTCGGTCAGGTTGGGGAAGCCCTTGCTGCCATGGGCGTCCGAGCCGTGGCACTGCGCGCAGTTGTTGATGAACAGGCGCTCGCCGATGCCCATCGCGGCGCTGTCCTTGGCCAGGTCGGCCGCCGACATGCCCTTGTACTTGTCGTACACCGGCGCCATCGCGGCGTGGGCCTTGGCCTGCTCGGCCTCCCACTGGCCGGTGCTGGACCACTTGAACGTGCCCTGGTACGAACCCAGACCCGGGTAGAAGGTCAGGTAGGCCGCGGCGAAGACCACGGTGATGATGAACAGCCACATCCACCAGCGCGGCAGCGGGTTGTTCAGCTCCTTCAGGTCCTCGTCCCAGACGTGGCCGGTGGTGTTGTCGTTGGCCATCACCTTGCGCTTGCTGGCCACTGCGAGGATGAACACGCAGAACAGCAAGCCGCCGACGGTGATCGCGGCGACGTACAGCGCCCAGCCGCTGTTGATGAAGTCACTCATTGTTTCTCTCCTTGGGAAGCCGCGGGCTGGTCGTCCTGGAACGGCAGGTGCGCCGCGGCCTCGAATTCAGCGCGCCGACGACCGTTCCAGGCCCAGACCACGATGCCGAGGAAGAGCAGGAACATCAGCAGCGTCGCAACGCTGCGCAGGTCGTTGACATCCATGAGGTGCTCCTCGTCAGCCGGTCACTTGCGGGCGGTGCCCATGACCTGCAGGTAGGCGATGATGGCTTCCATCTCCGTCTTGCCCTTGACCTCGTCGGCCGCCTTGGCGATCTCGTCGTCGGTGTAGGGCACGCCCACGGTGCGCAGCGCCTTCATCTTCGGAGCCAGATCCGCGCCGTTGATGGTGCCGGTGGTCAGCCAGGGGTAGGACGGCATGTTCGACTCGGGCACCAGATCGCGCGGGTTGGTCAGGTGGATGCGGTGCCACTCGTCGCTGTACTTGCCGCCGACGCGGTGCAGGTCCGGGCCGGTGCGCTTGGAGCCCCACTGGAAGGGGTGGTCGTAGACGTATTCGCCAGCGGTCGAGTACGGGCCGTAGCGCAGCGTCTCGGCACGGAACGGGCGGATCATCTGCGAGTGGCAGTTGTAGCAACCCTCGCGGATGTAGACATCGCGGCCGGCCAGCTGCAGCGCGGTGTAGGGCTTCAGACCCTCGACCGGCTGGGTCGTGCTGCGCTGGAAGAACAGCGGCACGATCTCCACCAGGCCGCCGAACAGCACGGCGACCAGGATCAGCACGATCATCAGGAAGTTGCTGGTCTCGATCTTCTCGTGACCAACGGGGGCATGCATTGCCATGACGTGTTCTCCTTGTTCTGTCAGGCGTGCGCCGCGACCATCGGGATGCGCACTGCGGTGGCCTTGCCGGCCTTGACCGTCATCAGCACGTTCCAGCCCATGATGACCATGCCGCTCAGGTACAGCAGGCCGCCACCGACGCGGATCACGTAGAAGGGATAGGTCGCCTTCACGCTCTCGACGAAGCTGTAGACCAGGGTGCCGTCAGGGTTGACCGCGCGCCACATCAGGCCCTGCATCACGCCGGCGATCCACATCGCGGCGATGTACAGCACGATGCCGATGGTGGCGACCCAGAAGTGCAGCTCCACCGCGCGGGTCGAGTACATCTTCTCGCGGCCGAACATGCGCGGGATCAGGTGGTACAGCGCACCCATCGAGATCAGGCCCACCCAGCCCAGGGCACCGGAGTGCACGTGGCCGACGGTCCAGTCCGTGTAGTGCGACAGCGCGTTGACGGTCTTGATCGACATCATCGGACCTTCGAAGGTCGACATGCCGTAGAACGACAGCGAGACGATCAGGAACTTCAGGATCGGGTCGTCACGCAGCTTGTTCCACGCACCCGACAGGGTCATGATGCCGTTGATCATGCCGCCCCAGCTGGGGGCCAGCAGCACCAGCGAGAAGATCATGCCCACGCTCTGCGCCCAGTCCGGCAGCGCCGTGTAGTGCAGGTGGTGCGGACCCGCCCACATGTAGGTGAAGATCAGCGCCCAGAAGTGGACGATCGACAGGCGGTAGCTGTAGACCGGGCGGCCAGCCTGCTTGGGGATGTAGTAGTACATCATCCCCAGGAAGCCCGCGGTCAGGAAGAAGCCCACCGCGTTGTGGCCGTACCACCACTGCACCATCGCGTCCTGCACGCCGGCATAGGCCGAGTAGGACTTGGTCAGGTTGACCGGGATCGCCGCGCTGTTGACGATGTGCAGCAGCGCCACCGCGATGATGAAGGAACCGAAGAACCAGTTGGCCACGTAGATGTGGCGGATCTTGCGGGTACCCACCGTGCCGAAGAACACGATGGCGTAGGACACCCAGACCACCGCGATCAGCAGGTCGATCGGCCATTCCAGCTCGGCGTACTCCTTGCCCTGGGTCATGCCCAGCGGCAGCGTCACCACCGCGGCCAGGATCACGATGTTCCAGCCGATGAAGGTGAACATCGCCAGGCCGGGCGCGAACAGCCGCGTCTGGCAGGTGCGCTGCACCACGTGGTAGCTGGTGGCGAACAGCGCACAGCCACCGAAGGCGAAGATCACCGCGTTGGTGTGCAGCGGACGCAGGCGCCCGTAGCTGAGCCACGAGATGCCGTTGAGTAGCTCGGGCCAGGCCAGCTGGGCGGCGATGACCACGCCGACCAGCATGCCGATGATGCCGTAGACGACCGCCGCGAGCGCGAAGGCGCGCACGACGGTGTCGCTGTACACCGGCTGGGTTGTTGCGGAGCTGCTTGTCATTGAGACTCCTCCTTCCAGGATTTCAAGATTGACCAGACTGACGATGGGGCGATTGTTCGGGCTGACCCGTAGGCCTTGATTGATCGGCGTCAACGGGCGACACATCCTCTTGCAATATCCGGGAACCTTCTCGTTCCACGTCATCGAATTGCCCCCGGTGCAGGGCCCAGCCGAAGACGCCCAGGATCAGCAGCACGAGCACGGCCGACAGCGGGATCAGCAGGTAGAGGATGTCCATGGCGCGGCGTGGGCTTCAGCGCGCCAGGCGCAGCGAGTTCAGGATCACCAGCAGCGAGCTGCTGGCCATGCCCAGGCCGGCGGCCCAGGGCGGCAGCCAGCCGGCCAGCGCCAGCGGGATGCAGGCCGCGTTGTAGACGGCGGACCAGACCAGGTTCTGGCGCACCACGCCCATGGTGCCGGCGGCCGTGGCGAAGGCGCGCGCCAGGTCGCCCAGGCGGCTGGAGGCGACGATGGCGTCGGCCTGCGCCCGCGCGACCAGCGCACCCTGGCCCATCGCGAAGGACACGTCGGCGCGCGCCAGCACCGGCGCATCGTTGACGCCGTCGCCGACCATCGCCACGCGCAGCCCCTGGGCCTGGGCCGCAGCCACCTCGGCAAGTTTGCTCTCCGGCGTGGCGCCGCCGATGACCCGGTCCACCCCGAGGCGCCGGCCCATCTCCTCGGCGCGCTGCGGGCGGTCACCCGACAGCAGCACCACCTCCAGGCCGCGGGCACGCAGGGCATCGACCGCCTCGCGGGCATCGGCGCGCAGGGCCTCGTCGAAGTCGAAACGCGCCAGCAGCCGGTCGTCGCACCCCAGCCAGGTGGCCGCGCGGGCGTCATCGGCGGTGTCGGCCGCCGCAGCGGCGGCCCCGGCACCGTCCGGCTCCCCGCCCGCGCCCGCGGCGAACGCGGCGCGGCCCAGGCGCCAGCACCGGCCATCGGCGTCGCGCGCCTGCAGGCCCAGGCCGGGGAGTTCCTCGACCTCGCGCCAGGCGGCCTCGCCGGCGTCCGCGGCTGCCGCCGCGCCTGCCACCAGGGCCGGCGCGGCCGCCAGGGCGCGCGACAGCGGATGCGCCGACCAGCCGGCCAGCGCCATGGCCCGGCCCTGCCAGCGCGCCAGGTCGGCCGGCGAGGCCCCCGGTGCCAGCGGCGTCACCGCGACGAGTTGCAGGCGCTCGTCGGTGACCGTGCCGGTCTTGTCCAGGTAGACGCGCCCGACCTGGGTCAGCGCGTCCAGTGCGTCCAGGCGCTGCAGCAGCACGCCGCGCCGCGCCAGTGCGCTGGCGGCCGACAGCAGCGCCGACGGTGCGGCCAGCGACAGCGCACAGGGACAGGTGACGATCAGCACCGCCACCGCCACCCAGACCGCACGCGACGGGTCCAGCACGCTCCACACCGCGGCTGCGCCGGCGGCCAGCAGCAGCACCGCCCACAGGAAGGGGCCGGCCCAGCGGTCGGCCGCGCGCGCCAGCGCCGGGCGCTGGGTCATCGCGTCGCGCATCAGCGCGACGATGCCTTCCAGCCGCGTGTCGGCGCCGACGCGGTCGACCCGCACCAGCACCGGCGCGCCCAGGTTCACGCTGCCGGCGACCACCGTGCTGCCGCAGGGCTTGTCCACCGGCACGCTCTCGCCGGTCAGCAGCGCCTCGTCGGCCCGGGTGGCGCCCTGCAGCACCTGGCCGTCGGCCGGGAAGGCCTGGCCCACCGGCACGCGCACCCGGTCGCCCGGCGCCAGGCGCTGCACGCTGACCGTCTCCACCTGGCCGTCGGCCGCCAGGCGCAGCGCGGTCTCGGGCATGCCGGACAAGGCCGATTCCAGCACCTGGGCCACGCGGTGGCGGGCACGCGTCTCCAGTAACCGGCCCGCCAGCAGGAAGCTGACGAACATGGTCATCGAATCGAAGTAGACCTCGTGGCCGAACACGCCGTCCGGGTCGAAGGTGGCCCCGGTGCTGGCGACGAAGGTGACCAGCACGCCCAGCGCCACCGGCACGTCCATGCCGATGCGCCGCACCCGCAGGCTGCGCCAGGCGCCGCTGAAGAACGGCCCCGCCGAGAACACCAGCACCGGCAGCGAGAGCAGCCAGCTGCCCCAGTTCAGCAGCTGGCGCAGGTCCATCGCCAGCTCGTCGCCGGTGGCCACGTAGCTGGGCGTGGCCATCATCATCACCTGCATCGCGCAGAAGCTGGCGACGAACAGCCGCCACACCGCCTGGCGGTGCTCCAGCTTGCGCGCCTCGCGGGCCTCGAGCGCGGCGTCGGGCAGCGCGTCGTAGCCGGCGGCGCGGACGGCACGCACCATGCCCGCGACCTGGGCCTGCCCGGGCCGCCAGCGGATGCGCGCGCGCTCGCCGGCGGCGCTGACGCTGACCTCCAGCACCCCGGGCACCTGGGCCACCGCCTGTTCGATCAGGCCGGCGCAGGCCGCGCAGTGCATGCCGGTGATGCGCAGCGACGAGTCGGCCACCGGCTGCCCGGCCGCGTCCTGGCCGTAGCGGGTGAAGCGGCGCTGCTCGACCGGATCGTCCAGCACCGCGAGGTCGGCGGCCGGCGCGCCGGCGGCCGCCACGACGCGGCCGTCTGCCGGGGCAGCGGCCGACGCAGGCGGCACGGGCAGGGAGGCGGCAGGCTGGGGGCTCATGGTGAAATCGTCGCCAATGCGCGGCGGCCGGCAGAACCGGCCACGGCTGATGGGCCGCGCTAATCTAGTGGTCTTCCCGAGGTATCCGCATGATCTATGTCAAGTCGATCGACCACGATCGCCCATCGAAATCGCCGCGACCTGTGCTAGCCGCGCTGGCCGCCTCGGCGCTGGCGCTGGCCGCCGCGGCGCTGCCGGCCCGCGCCCAGGGCGACGCCGAGCAGCCGCAGCGGCTGCAGGCCATCACGCTGACGGCCGGCATGCACAACATCCGCGCCGAGGTGGCGCTGACCCCCGAGCAGCGCCAGAAGGGGCTGATGTACCGCACCGACCTGGGCGCGCACGAGGGCATGCTCTTCGCCTTCGAGGCGCCGGCCACGCAGTGCTTCTGGATGCGCAACACGCCGACGCCGCTGACCATCGCCTTCCTCGCCGACGACGGCACCATCGTCAACCTGGCGGACATGAAGCCCTTCGACGAGAGCTCGCACTGCTCGGCCAGGCCGGTGCGCTACGTGCTGGAGATGAACAAGGGCTGGTTCGCCAAGCGCGGCATCAAGCCCGGCTTCAAGCTGGGCGGGCCGCCGTTCAAGCCCTGAGTGCAGCGCGCGCCGGGCGCGCAAAAGCAAACAGCCGGACGGCAAGCCGTCCGGCTGTCATCGCGGGCCCGGGGGCCGGGCCTGCCGGGCGCGCAGCGCTCAGGCGAAGTTGGCCTGCGCGAACTCCCAGTTGACCAGGCTGTTCAGGAAGGTCTCGACGAACTTCGGACGCGCGTTGCGGTAGTCGATGTAGTAGGCATGCTCCCACACGTCGATGGTCAGCAGCGCCTTGTCGGCGGTGGTCAGCGGCGTGGCGGCGTTGCTGGTGTTGACGATGTCCACCGAGCCGTCGGCCTTCTTCACCAGCCAGGTCCAGCCCGAGCCGAAGTTGCCCACCGCGCTCTTGGTGAAGGCCTCCTTGAAGGCGGCGTAGCTGCCCCACTTGGCGTTGATCGCCGCGGCCAGCGCGCCGGTGGGCTCGCCGCCGCCGTTGGGCTTCATGCTGTTCCAGAAGAAGGTGTGGTTCCAGACCTGGGCGGCGTTGTTGAACACCGGGCCGCTGGACTTCTTGACAACCTCTTCCAGGCCCAGGCCGGCAAACTCGGTGCCGCCGACCAGGTTGTTCAGGTTGGTCACGTAGGCCTGGTGGTGCTTGCCGTAGTGGAACTCGAAGGTCTCGGGAGAGATGTGCGGCGCCAGGGCGTCGGTGGCGTACGGCAGGGCGGGCAGGGTGAAGCTCATGGGCGTGTCCTTGCGGGTGTGACGGGAGGCGCGCAGCGGCGCCGGGAAGGCTCGGGTTGCGTGTGACGCAAGCGTCCCGGGCATTGTAGGCAGCGCCCACCCCGCTTGCAGGGCAGGCCCTTGCGCGCCGCGGCGCCATGGGGCCAAGCCGCGGCGGCAGCGCCCGGCCCGGGGCCGGCGCCCAGGCTTCAGAGGCTGAGAGGATTTCGATCGTGGCCGAGCGGCGCGCTCAAAACCGGCCGATCCAGGCACAAAGCGCAGCCATAGCCCGGGCCATGGCGAGCATTTGCAACGACGAGCGGGCGGCTTGGGGCGTGACGAGCGGGCATGAGCGAAAAACTCTCAGACTCTCAGTCCGCCGCCGGCCCGGGCGGCGCCGGCTTTCGGCGGCGCGGGCGCTTGGCGGCCGCCGAGGCCTCGGCCGCGGCTGGCGCCGGCAGCGCGCGGGCGTCGGCCGGGCCCAGTTCGACCGCGCACACCGCCACCTCGGCGCGCCCGTCCACCCACTGTGCCTGCAGGTGCGCGCCGGCAGCCAGCCCGGCGGCACGCGTCACCGGCCGGCCACCGCTGTCGGTCAGCCAGGCGTAGCCGCGGGCCAGCACCTGGCGCGGGTCGCCCGCCTGCAGGCGCAGGCCCAGCCGGGCCAGGCGTTCGTCGTGCTGCTGCCAGCGCGCGCGCAGGGCCTGCGGCAGGCGGCGCGCCAGCTCGTCCAGGCGCTGGCGATGGCCCTGCAACGCGCGCTCCAGCGCACGCCGGCGGCGCTGGTCCAGCGCGTCCAGGCGCGCGCCCTGCTGCGCCAGCAGGCGCGCCGGCCGGCCGATCTGCAGCGCCAGCCGGTCCAGGCGCTGGGCCTGCTGGTCCAGCCGGCGCTGCACGGCGCGCTGCAGCCGGTCGGCCAGGGCCTGCAGCCGCGCCAGCGCCTCGTCGCGGCGCGGCGTGGCCAGCTCGGCCGCGGCGGTCGGGGTGGGCGCGCGCAGGTCGGCGGCCAGCTCGGCCAGCGTCACGTCGGTCTCGTGGCCGACGCCGCAGACCACCGGCAGCGGACAGGCGGCGATCGCCCGCACCAGGCCCTCGTCGTTGAAGGCCCACAGGTCCTCCAGAGAGCCGCCGCCACGGCAGACGATCAGCGCGTCGACCTCGTCGCGGGCCGCCGCGGTGGCGATGGCCTGCACCAGCTGCGCCGGCGCCTCGGGCCCCTGCACCAGGCTGGGGTAGACGACCACGCGCACCTGGGGCGCGCGCCGGGCGATCGCGGTGAGCACGTCGTGCAGCGCCGCCGCGCCCAGCGAGGTGACCACGCCCAGCGCGCGCGGGTGGGCCGGCAGCGGGCGCTTGCGACCGGCATCGAACAAGCCGGCGGCAGCCAGCCGGGCGCGCAGCCGCAGGAAGACCTCGTACAGCGACCCGGCGCCCAGCCGCGACATGGCCTCGACCACGCACTGCAGCTCGCCGCGCGCCTCGTAGACGCCGACGCGGCCACGCAGCTCGACCTGCTGGCCGTCGGCCGGCGCGAAGTCCAGCAGGCCGGCGGCGCGGCGGAACATCGCGCAGCGCAGCACCGCGGCCTGGCCCTCGCCGTCCTTCAGCGTGAAGTAGCAATGGCCGCTGGCGGCGCGGGTGAAGCCCGAGAGCTCGCCGCGCACGGTGACCGCCCCCAGGCGGGCGGCCAGCGCGTCGGAAACCGCCAGCAGCAGGGCCGCGACGCTCCAGGCGTGCCCGCCCGGCGCCGCGCCACCGCGGCCGGGAAGGCGTTCAAGTGCTTGATCTGTCAAGTGAAAAATGTGCTCGAAATTGCGGCAATCCAAGGCAAGGCCTTGCCCGACGGGGACTTGGCAACGCCGTCCGGAGCTTTCGCACAGCGTTGTCCACAGCGGCGGTGGATGAACGCAAACCTGGGGATAACCCGGACCCACCGCCTGCCCCACACCGCCCGGCCGGAGCCGCCCGACCGGCGGCGGAAGGCCGCGCGCGCCGGGCCATAATCCGCCCCGGCCGGCCCCGCCGGAGGGCAGCCGCGGGTCGCGCCGCGGCCCGCCGACGCCCCGCACGACCCACGCGCCCGAGACGCGCCCAGAAAGGCCCCACGTTGCTGTCCATCATACAAGCCGCCGGCTGGCCGATCTGGCCGCTGATCCTGTGCTCCGTGGTCGGTCTGGCGCTGGTCATCGAGCGCCTGGTCAGCCTGCGCAGCCGCCGTGTGCTGCCGCCGCAGCTGCTCGACGAGGTGATGGCCGTCAGCCGCAACAGCCTGCCGGCGCACGACGTGGTGAACAAGCTGGCGGAGAACTCGGTGCTCGGCGCGGTGCTGGCCGCCGGGCTGCGCGCGGTGATCGCCGAGCCGCGCATCACCGAGCGCGGCCTGCGCCAGGCCTTCGAGAGCGCCGGCCGCGTCGCCGCCCAGCAACTGGAGCGCTACCTCAACGCGCTGGGCACGATAGCTGCCGCGGCGCCGCTGCTGGGCCTGCTGGGCACCGTGGTGGGCATGATCGAGATCTTCGGCGCGCAGGCGCCCACCGGCGCCAGCAACCCGGCGGCGCTGGCCCACGGCATCTCGGTGGCGCTGTACAACACCGCCTTCGGCCTGATCATCGCCATCCCCACGCTGATGTTCTACCGCTACTTCCGCGGCCGCGTCGACGAGCTGCTGCTGGCGATGGAACAGGCCGCCGAGCAGCTGCTGCCGCACCTGATGCGCTTTGCCGTGCGCAGCGCGCCCGCGCCGGCCGCGCCGCGCTGAGCCACCGACGGGACCGCCGCGATGAACTTCCACCGCCGCCGCCGCAGCGAGGAGCCGGAGATCAACCTGATCCCCTTCATCGACGTGCTGCTGGTGGTGCTGATCTTCCTGATGCTGTCGACCACCTACAGCCGCTATTCCGAACTGCAGATCACCCTGCCCACCGCGGCCGCCGAGCAGCTCCAGGAACGGCCGGCGGAGGTGCTGGTCGGCGTGGCCGCCGACGGCCGCTACACCGTCAACCGCCAGCCCCTGGACGGCCGCAGCGTGGAACAGCTGGCCGCCGCGCTGCAGGCCGCCGCCGGCGGCCCGGGGCGCGGCGCGGGCGACCCGGGGCCGGTGGTCATCGTCTCGGCCGACGCGATGGCCACGCACCAGTCGGTGGTCAACGTGATGGACGCCGCCCGGCGTGCCAGCCTGCCGCGGCTGACCTTCGCCACCCAGCTGCCGGGTGACGCGCCGCGCTGACCAGCGCGGCGCGGCCGTCGCGGTGAGCACGCCCAGCCCGCCCCGCGCGGTGGCGCCGGCCGCGGCCGCCGCGCCGGTGCCGCTGTCTGGCCGCCTGGCAGCCTGGGTGGTCGCGCAATGGGCCGGGCCGCGGCCGGGCTGGCGCGCACGCCTGCTGCAACCGCTGTCCTGGCTGTACCGGGCCCTGGCCGCGCTGCACGCCCTGCCCTACCGCCGCGGCTGGCGCGCCGCCCAGCGCGCCCCGGTGCCGCTGCTGGTGGTGGGCAACCTGGTGGCCGGCGGTGCGGGCAAGACGCCGACGGTGATGGCCGTCGTCGAGCTGCTGCGCGCCCAGGGCTGGACGCCCGGCGTGGTCTCGCGCGGCCACGGCCGCCGCGGCCACGCCGTGCAGGCAGTGGCGCGCACGACGCCGGCCGCCGAAGTCGGCGACGAGCCGCTGCTGATCCACCTGCGCACCGGCGCGCCGGTGGTCGTCGGCGCCGACCGCGCCGCCGCGGCCCGCGCGCTGTGCGCCGCCCACCCGGCGGTGGACATCCTGGTCGCCGACGACGGCCTGCAGCACCACCGCCTGCACCGCGACGCCGCGCTGCTGGTGTTCGACGACCGCGGCGCCGGCAACGGCCTGTGCCTGCCCGCCGGCCCGCTGCGCGAGCCGCTGCCGGCCACCCTGCCGCCGCACACGCTGGCGCTGTACAACGCGCCGCGCGCCAGCACGCCGCTGCCCGGGCTGACCGGCACGCGCCGGCTGGCCGGCGTGCAGCCGTTGGCCGACTGGTGGGCGGGCGCGCCGCTGCCCGCCGACGGTGGCTGGGACGCGCTGCGCGCCAGGCTGGACGGCGCGCCGGTGCTGGCCGCCGCCGGCCTGGCCCGGCCCGAGCCCTTCTTCGCCCAGCTGCGCGCGCAGGGCCTGGCCCTCGCACCGTTGCCGCTGGCCGACCACCACCCCTTCCACCCCCTGCCCTGGCCGCCCGCCACGCCCGACGTGGTGCTGACCGAGAAGGACGCGGTCAAGCTGCGCCCCGACGCGGTGGGTGGCACCCGCGTCTGGGTGGCGCGGCTAGACTTCCGGCCCGAGCCGGCATTCGCCGGGGCCCTGCGCGCGCTGTGCGCCCCCTTCAAGAAGACACCATGAGCCTGGACCACCGCCTGATCGACCTGCTGGTCTGCCCCCTGTGCAAGGGCCCGCTGCAGATGGGCCGCGACGAACAGTCGCGGCCGGTCGAGCTGCAGTGTCCGGCCGACCGCCTGGGCTTCCCGATCCGCGACGGCATCCCGGTGATGCTGGAATCGGAGGCGCGCGCGCTGGACGCCACCGCGGCCGCCGCCGCGCCCGGTGCCGAGCCGGCCTGAGCGATGGGCTTCACCGTCCTGATCCCGGCACGGCTGGCCAGCAGCCGCCTGCCCGAGAAGCCGCTGGCCGACATCGCCGGCCTGCCGATGGTGGTGCGCGTGGCCCGGGCCGCGGCGCGCAGCGCGGCGCGGCAGGTGGTGGTGGCCGCCGACAGCCCGGCCATCGTCGAAGCCTGCGCCGCCCACGGCGTGCGCGCGGTGCTGACGCGCACCGACCACCCCAGCGGCAGCGACCGCCTGGCCGAGGCCTGCACCCTGCTGGGCCTGGACGGCGACGACGCGGTGGTCAATGTGCAGGGCGACGAGCCGCTCATCGCGCCCGGGATGATCGACGCCTGCGCGGCGCTGCTGCACGCGCGCGCCGACTGCGTGATGGCCACCGTGGCCCATGCCATCGACGAGGTGGCCGAGTTCACCAACCCCAACGTGGTGAAGGTGGTGCTCGACGCCGAGCAGCGCGCGCTGTACTTCTCACGCGCCCCGATCGGCTGGTGGCGCGACGGCTTCGCCCAGGGCATCACCGCCCTGCCCCAGACGCCGGCGCCGCTGCGCCATGTCGGGCTGTACGCCTACCGCGCCGGCTTCCTGCGCCGCTTCCCGGCCCTGCCGCCGGCACCGATCGAGCAGCTCGAATCGCTGGAGCAGCTGCGCGTGCTGTGGCACGGCGAGCGCATCGCGGTGCATGTCAGCGCCGAGCGTCCGGGGCCCGGCGTGGACACCCCCGAGGACCTGGCGCGCGTGCGCGCGCTGTTCGCCGCGGCCGCCTGAGCGGTCCGCCGGACGGGTCGCCCGCGCGTCAGCTTGGCGCAGGGGGGCCCATGCTATTCTCGATCAGTTCAGACCCGTGCCCCCAAGGCGGCGCGGGCCCAGGAATCCAAACAAGACTACGAGGCTAGGATGAGACTGATCCTGTTGGGGGCACCGGGTGCCGGCAAGGGCACGCAAGCCACCTTCATCTGCCAGAAGTACGGCATCCCCCAGATCTCCACCGGCGACATGCTGCGCGCCGCCGTCAAGGCCGGCACGCCGCTGGGCGTGGCCGCCAAGCAGGTGATGGACGCGGGCGGGCTGGTCAGCGACGACATCATCATCGGCCTGGTCAAGGAGCGCATCAGCCAGCCCGACTGCGCCCAGGGCTTCCTGTTCGACGGCTTCCCGCGCACCATCCCGCAGGCCGACGCGATGAAGGCCGCCGGCGTCAAGCTGGATCTGGTGCTGGAGATCGACGTGCCCGACGCCGCGATCATCGAGCGCATGAGCGGCCGCCGCGTGCACCCGGCCTCGGGCCGCAGCTACCACGTCCGCTTCAACCCGCCCAAGGTGGACGGCAAGGACGACGTGACCGGCGACGACCTGGTGCAGCGCGACGACGACCGCGAGGAGACCGTGCGCAAGCGCCTGGACGTGTACCAGTCGCAGACGCGGCCGCTGGTCGACTACTACGCGCAGTGGGCGGCCACCGGCGACGCGCAGGCGCCGCGCTATGCCCGCGTGCACGGCCTGGGCACGGTCGAGGAGATCACCGCCCGCGTGATGCAGGCCCTGCAGGGCTGAGCGCCACGCCCGGGGCACGCGTCCCGCACCGACGGCCGCGCCTGCAGCGCGGCCGTTTCGCTTTCGGGCCGCGGCCAAGCCCCTGCGCGCGCAGCGCGGCATTTGCAGCGCGGCCGGCTTGCGTCAGAATTGACGTTTACGTCAACGTCAACAACCAACCGGCGCCACCGCGCGCCGCAGCGCCCCACACCGGGGCCACGACACAAGGAGCCCACATGGACATCGCAGGCAAGGTCTTCATCGTCACCGGAGGGGCCTCGGGCCTCGGCGAGGGCACGGTCCGCATGCTGGCGCGCGAAGGCGCCAAGGTCGTCATCGCCGACCTGCAGGCCGACAAGGGCCAGGCCCTGGCCGCCGAACTGGGCGCCGGCAACGCCGTCTTCGTCCGCTGCGACGTCAGCCAGGAAGCCGACGGCCGCGCCGCGGTGGCTGCCGCCCAGGGCCTGGGCAAGCTGATGGGCCTGGTCAACTGCGCCGGCATCGCCCCGGCGGTGAAGACCGTCAGCAAGGACGGCGCCCACCCGCTGGACACCTTCACCAAGACCATCACGGTGAACCTGATCGGCAGCTTCAACATGATCCGCCTGGCCGCGGAAGCCATGTGCAAGAACGAGCCCGAGGCCACCGGCGAGCGTGGCGTGCTGATCAACACCGCCAGCGTCGCGGCCTACGACGGCCAGATCGGCCAGGCCGCCTACAGCGCCAGCAAGGGCGGCGTGGTCGGCATGACGCTGCCGATCGCCCGCGACCTCAGCCGCAACGGCATCCGCGTGATGACCATCGCCCCCGGCATCTTCGGCACGCCGATGCTGTTCGGCATGCCGCAGCAGGTGCAGGACGCGCTGGCCGCCGGCGTGCCCTTCCCCAGCCGCCTGGGCAAGCCCGAGGACTATGCCAAGCTGGTCAAGAGCATCGTCGAGAACGACATGCTCAACGGCGAGGTGATCCGCCTGGACGGCGCGATCCGGCTGGCGCCGAAGTGAGGTGCGGGCGGCGCGGCCGCCCGATCCGAACACCCAAATGAAGAAGCCCGCCAGGCAGACGCCTGGCGGGCTTCGCGCTTTGTACGCCGGCAGGTGCCGCACCCGGGGGTGCAGCACCTTCCGTCGATCAGAAGCTGTACTTCGCGCCGATCGTGTACTGGCGGCCGATGGCGCCCGCCAGGTGGTAGATCGGGTTGTAGTGGTAGGCGCTGTAGACCTGCGGGTCGTACGGCGACTTGGCGTCCAGCAGGTTGCGGATCGAACCGTAGAGTTCCAGGTTCTTGATGCCCGTGTACTTCGCCGACAGGTCGTAGGTGGTGAAGCGGCTGATGCGGCAGCCACCCGGCGCGTCGTCGCCGTTCCAGTCGTGGTTCAGGCAGGCCGTGTCGTCCGCCGTTTCCTTGTTGGCGAAGCTGCCGACGTAGTTCGCCGCCAGCGTCATCGACCAGGTCGGACGGTCCAGCGTCAGGCTGACCGTGGCGCGGTTCTTGGGCATGCCGCCGTTGCCGCTCAGCGAGGTCGGACCGTGGCTGCCCGCGTACTCCAGCGTCGTGCCGTCCGGCAGCGTGCGCTTGAAGCTGCGCACGTGCGTCAGGTTGAAGCTGCCGGTCAGGCGACCGATCGAGCCCAGGTTGACACGGTGACGGTAGTCGATGTCGAAGCCGTCGGTCTTGGTCGAGTTGGCGTTGAAGTACGGCGCGATGATGCCGGCCACGGCGAACTCGCCGTTGGGGCCCAGGGCGCCGCGGCCGTCGTCCTGGCGGATGACCTGTGCACCCGGGATGCTGAGCGGGTTGTTCAGGATCTGCTGGGGATCGGGGGCCGAGATCTCGTTCTTGCGGTCCACCTTCCAGTAGTCGAACGAGACGCTGACGTTGTCGATCGGCTCCAGCACCAGGCCCAGGGTGTAGCTCTTGGCGGTCTCGGGCTTGATCTGCGGGTTGCCGTTGGACGACACGATCAGCGTGCCGCTGCAGTCCGCCGCGGCGCCGGTGATCGGGCACAGCAGCGGGTCGCTGTACGAGGTGAAGCCGGCCGACGCGCTGTTGCCGCTTTCGGCGGCGCCCGGGGCACGGAAGGACTCGGAGTACGAGCCGCGGACCACCACCTGCTTCATCGGCTTCCACTTCATGCCCACCTTGGGCGTGGTCGAGCCGCCGAAATCGGAGTACTCGTCGTGGCGCACCGCGAAGTTCAGATCCAGCGTCTTGGTCACCGGAGCGACCAGTTCGCCGAACACGGCGGTGACGTGGCGCTTGCCGAAGAACTCCGAGAAGCCCAGGCCGATGATGTCGGCCGTGTTGGTGTAGGGCACCGCCGGGCTGTTGAGCTTCTCCTCGCGGTACTCGATGCCGGCCGACATCGCCAGGTTGCCCCCCGGCAGGGCCATCAGCTCGCGGCCCACGCGCAGGTCGACCGCGGTGAGCTGGGTCTTGGTCGAGTAGGCCAGCGTCGGCGAGATCAGCGCGTTGGTCGCGGCCGAGTTCAGATAGGCATTCGCGCCGAGGCGGTAGAACGCGTTGGTCGGGTTCAGGCCCGTGTTGTTGGTGCCCATCAGGTAGTCGCGCAGCACGCTGCTGCGGACATAGCCGGTCTTCGCGACGTCGGTCTTGCTCTCCGAGTACAGCAGGCCCGTCTCGACATCCCAGGCGCCGAAGGTGCCGCGGGCGCTCAGCAGCACGCGGTTGGCCTCGGTGTCGTAGCTGCCGTCACGGCCACCGAACTCGGCCGTGTGGTAGCGCAGGCGGTTGGCCGCGCCGTCCGGAGCGAAGGGGTTGTCCGGGTGCGTGTCGGCGATGGTGATGCCGGCGTTGGACTTCAGCGTGTTGGTGGCCACATCCGGCCACTGGCTCGAGACGCTGGTCAGGTTGCTGTAGGTCTTGACCTTGGTCCGGAAGCTCGACACCTCGGCGGTGGCCAGCCAGTCGTTGGTCAGCTGCAGCGAGCCCTTGACGAACAGGTTGACCCGCTCCTCCTTGGGCTGAACCATGAAGTAGTCGAACGAGTCGAAGACACAGTTGGCCGGGCCGCCGTTCTGGCTGCTGTAGTTGTTGGCCAGAGACGGGTACTGGGCCAGGGCCTCGGGCGAGAGCGTCTTCGCGCCGGCCGGGCAAGGCAGGAACTTGTAGTTGAAGCCGCCGGACGCGTCGCGCACCGCGCCGGCCGGACCGCCGGTGATGGCCTCGCCGGGAATCAGGACGCCGTACTGCGGGAACTCCAGGTAGTCGTAGCCCGCCTTGGACATGTCCTGCTGCCAGGCCAGGCCGCGGCCGGCACGCTGGCTTTCCATGATGCGCTGCTGCGACGACACCTCGAGGTTGGCGTAGACGTTGTAGCGGTCCTTGGACAGGTCGCCGAAGCCGAAGGTCACCGCGGCACGGCCGTTGTCGCCGTCGCTGTAGCGGGTGGTGCCCGCCGAAACGTTCAGGTTCAAGCCGGTGAACTGGTTGCGCAGGATGACGTTGATCACGCCGCCCACCGCGTCCGCACCGTAGATCGCCGAAGCACCTTCCTTCAGCACCTCGATGCGGTCCACCGCATCCAGCGGCAGGGAGCTCAGATCGGTGAAGTTGCGCTGGCCGTCATCGGCCAGGCCATAGGGCGCCAGGCGGCGGCCGTTGAGCAGCACCAGCGTGGAGTTGACACCCAGACCGCGCAGGGAGACCGCGGACGCGCCCGCAGCGAAGCCGCTGCCGAAGGCGCTGCTGATCGAGCCGTTGCTGTCACCCGTGAGTTGGCGGATGACATCGGAGATGTTGCCCAGGCCGGACTTCTCGATGTCACCCCGGGAGATGACGGTGATCGGGGCGGACGATTCGGCATCCACCCGCTTGATGCGCGAGCCGGTCACCTCGACACGCTGCGCATCCTGCGCCGCGGCCGGCACAGCCATCACTGCGCCGAGCGCCAGCAGCACTCCCATGCTGATCTTGGTACGTTGGAACATTCAGACTCCTCTGGAGGAAAGTTGATCTGTAGACCCCATGGTCAGCCGCCAGCCACATGTTTCGGTTTTGTGAACCGCATCTGGCCGAACGCTAACCGTGTGTAATTTCATTTTCCGTGAAGCGTCTGGGCGCACCGTTCTGGGGAAACCCTGTGCCAAATCGCGACCCGCGCAGACATGCCGCGGCTTGGTGCCTGAACGCACCACGGCCGGCCCGGGCGGCCCGGTTTGGTGGGCGCGGGCAGGCGAAAACGGGCTCTGGCCGGCCCTTGGCCCGGCCGGCCTAGGGGCTCCCCTCTAAAACGCCCCCCTGATCAGGCGTTGGGCCGTCGCAACAACTTCACAGCTGGCAGGGGTATTCCAGGACCGGTACCCCGTACAGGGCGCGCACGCCCTCCCCACGCCGGGCCATGCCGGACCGGCCTGGTCGCCCTCGGGCGATGCGCCGCGGCGCTCAGAGCCGCGGCACGGCGGCCAGCAGGTCGCGGGTGTAGGGGTCGGCCGGGTGGCCGAGCACCTGGGCACAGGCGCCCTGCTCGACGATGCGGCCGGCGCGCATCACCGCGACGTGGTCGGCGATGTACTCGACCACCGCGAGGTTGTGGGTGATGAACAGGTAGCTCACGCCCAGCTCGCGCTGCAGTTCGCGCAGCAGGTTGAGGATCTGCGCCTGCACCGAGACGTCCAGCGCCGAGGTCGGCTCGTCGCAGACGATCAGCCGCGGCTGCACCGCCAGCGCGCGGGCGATGGCGATGCGCTGGCGCTGGCCGCCGGAGAACTCGTGCGGGTAGCGCGCCAGCGCCTCGCGGCGCAGGCCCACCTGCCCGGCGATGCGCTCCAGCCGCGCCCGGCGCTCGTCGGCGAGCAGCTGGGGCTGCAGCGCGGCCAGGCCCTCGTCGAGGATCTCGGCCACGCGCATGCGCGGGTTCAGCGACGCGAACGGGTCCTGGAAGATGATCTGCACCGCGCGCCGCGCCTCGCGCAGCGCGGCGCCTTCCATCGCGAACAGGTCCTGCCCGTCCAGCAGCGCCTGGCCGCCCAGCTGGGCCTGGCCGCGCAGCAGCTGCACGATGGCCTTGCCGGTGGTGGTCTTGCCGCAGCCGGACTCGCCGACCAGGGCCAGCGTGCGGCCGGCGGCCAGCTCGAAGGACACGCCCTTGACCGCGTCGAAGCGCCGCGGCCGGCGCTGCAGCAGGCCGCCGCGCAACGCAAAGCCGACGCTGAGGTCGCGCACCTGCAGCAGCGGCACGGCCGGGGCGCCGGCCGGCGCGGCGGCGCGGTCGCCAGGCGTGGCAGCGGCCGAGGCCGCCGCCGCGGGCGCGGCGGTGGCCGCCGGCCCCGGCCGGCCAGCCGACGCGCCGCCCGCCGCCGGGGCCACCACGCCGTCCACCGCCAGCAGGCAGCGCACCTGGCGCCGCGCGTCGCCCGCCAGGGCCGGCGGCGTGCTGGCGCAGGCCGGCAGCGCCTGGGCGCAGCGCGGCGCGAAGCGGCAGCCGGCGAAGTCCTGGTCCAGCGGCGGCACGGTGCCGGGGATGGCGGCCAGCGCCGCGCCGCGGCGCGCGGCGTCCGGCAGGGCCTGCAGCAGCGCCCGGGCATAGGGGTGCTGCGGCGCGCGGAAGAAGTCGGCCGCCGGCGCCACCTCGACGACCTGGCCGGCGTACATCAGCGCCACATGCTGGGCCATGCCCGCCACCACCGCCAGGTCGTGCGTGATCAGCAGCAGGCCCATGCCGTGCTCGCGCTGCAGGTCCTGCAGCAGCTCGAGGATCTGCCGCTGGATGGTCACGTCCAGTGCGGTGGTCGGCTCGTCGGCGACGAGGAACTCGGGCTCGGCCGCCAGCGTCATCGCGATCATCACGCGCTGCTTCTGGCCGCCGCTCATGCGGAAGGGGTAGTCGTCGATGCGGCGCGCCGGCTCGGGGATGCCGACGCGCGCCAGCCACTCGATCGCCCGGCGCCGCGCCGCCGCACCGCGCAGCGGCGTGTGGGCCTCGATGGTCTCGACCATCTGCTGGCCGACGGTGAGCACCGGGTTCAGGCTGGTGCCCGGCTCCTGGAAGATCATGCCGATGCGCCCGCCGCGCACGCCGCGCATCGCCGCCTCCGGCAGGTCCAGCAGCTCGGTGTCGCCCAGCTGGATGTGCCCGCCGGTGACCGCGCCGTTGTCGGGCAGCAGGCGCATCAGCGCCAGCGCGGTCATGCTCTTGCCGCAGCCCGATTCGCCGACCAGCGCGAAGGTCTCGCCGCGGCGGATCGCCAGGCTCAGCCGGTCGACGGCACGCAGCAGGCCAGCGTCGCCTTCCAGCTCGACCTGCAGTTGCTCGATGTGCAGCATGCTCAGGCCCCCTTGCCGGCCAGGCGCCGCGGGCGGCGCGGCCGCAGGGCGCGGGCGCGCGGGTCGAAGGCGTCGCGCACGCCGTCGGCAAACAGGTTGGCCGCCAGCACCAGCGCCACCATGAAGCCGAAGGCCGCGGCGAAGCTCCACCACACCACCGGGTCGCGGCTCATCTCGCTGCGCGCCAGGTTGATCATGCCGCCGAAGCTGCTGGTGCTCGGGTCCACGCCGACGCCGACATAGGTCAGCACGGCCTCGTACAGCACCAGGTCGGAGAAGCTCAGCACCGCGCTGATCAGCACCAGGTGCAGCACGTTGGGCAGGATGTGGCGGGCCATGATGCGCGCCGGCGCCACGCCGAAGGCGGTGGCCGCCTGCACGAACTCCAGCTCGCGCAGCTTCAGCGTCTCGGCGCGCACCAGGCGGCACAGCGTGGCCCAGCCGGTGACGCCCAGGATCACGCACAGCAGGAAGACCTTCAGGTCGGCGCGCTCGGCGCCGGTCTCGAACCACTCGGGGTGCTTGTCCAGCGCCACCTGCACCATCAGCACGCAGGCGGCGATCAGCAGCACGTTGGGCACGCTGGACAGCACGGTGTAGACGTACTGCACCGCCTCGTCCACCCAGCCCCGGTACCAGCCGGCCAGGATGCCCAGCACCACCGCCAGCGGCAGCGTGGCCAGCGTGCTGAGCAGGCCGATGACGAAGGCGGTGCGCACGCTCTTGAGCGCCTGCACCAGCACGTCGTTGCCGGTGCGGTCGGTGCCGAAGACATGGTAGTGGCCAGCCAGCGCGACGACCGCGCCGCCGGCCACGCAGACGACCCCGGCCGTCAGCAGCAGCGCGCGCAGCGGGTAGCGGCCGTGGCCGGCCCACAGCCCGCGCCAGGCCGCGCCGAAGCCGCCGCGCTGCCGCGCCAGGGCCGCCGCCACGGCGACGGCGGCCAGCGCCGCCACCGCCAGGCCGACCGCGGCACCGGCCAGCGCGCGCCGGGCCACGTCGGCGGCGTGGCCAGACTCGTTCTCGCCCAGGTGCGCGCCGCCGTGGGCCAGGCGCGGCAGCTCGCGCACGGTGCGGCCGTCGGGCAGCGTCACGGTCTGCTTGGTCAGCGCGCGCACGCCCAACGGCGCCGAGTAGGTGGTCTCGCGCATGGCCAGCGGCCGGGCCAGCATCTGGTCCAGCAGCGATTCGGTGCGCGTCTCGTAGAACACCGTGCCCGCCGCCTGGCCGGGGGCCGGCGGCAGCGCGCGGCGGAAATGCACGCTGTCCAGCAGCGTGACGGCGACGAACAGCGCCAGCACCAGCGCCGAGCACAGCGCCGGCGCGTCGCTGAACACGCGGCGCCACACCGCGCGCTGCGCCGGGTGGCGGGCCACGCGCAGGCCGTAGCCGACGAAGGCCGCGAACAGCGCCCACAGCGCGGCGTCGGTCCACAGCACGACGAACTTGAATCCCATGGCCGGCTCGGTGTCCAGGTTGGCGGGCGGCTGCGGGCTGTCCTCAGGACAGCCGCACCCGCGGGTCGGCCCAGGTGTAGGCCAGGTCGATCAGCACGTTGCTGGCGATGTACAGCGCCGCGCCCAGGAAGACCATGGTGCGCACGATGGCGAAGTCCTGCCCGGCGATGGCCTCGATGACGAAGGCGCCGAGCCCGGGGATGCCGAAGAAGCTCTCGAACACCAGGCTGCCCAGGAAGACATAGGGCAGGTAGGCGCCGGCGCTGGTGATGATCGGGATCAGCGCGTTCTTCAGCACGTGGCGCAGCAGCACCGCCGATTCGGCCAGGCCCTTGGCGCGGGCGGTGCGCACGTAGTCGCGGCCGATCTCCTCGAGGAACATCGCGCGGTACAGCCGCGCCTCGCCGCCCAGGCGGGCCAGCAGGCTCAGCACCACCGGCAGCGCGAGGAAGCGCACCGCGTCCAGCCCCGGCGCGAAGCCCGAGATCGGCACCAGGCGCAGCACGCGCGAGAACAGGAACTGGCCGACGATGATGTAGAACAGGCTGGAGATCGACAGCATCAGCACGCACAGCACCACGCCCCAGAAGTCGATCCGGCTGGCGCGGAAGAACACCAGCACCAGCGAGAAGCCGACGCTGACCACCAGCTGCAGCAGGAACAGCGGCAGCGCCAGCTGCAGGCTCACGCCCATGCGCGTGGCCACCTCGTGGCCGATGTCGGTGGAGCGCGCGCTGTCGCTGCGGCCGAAGTCCAGCAGCATCAGCGAGACCGAGCGCTCCCACAGCACGGTGCGCGTGAGCTGCTCGGTGCCGCGGGCCTCGGCGTTGAAGTACAGCGGCTTGTCGTAGCCGCGCTCGGCCTTCCACTTGTCGATCTGTTCCTGCGTGATGCGCTTGCCGCCGATGTTCAGCCGGGCCATGTCGTCCGGCGTGTTGACGGTGAAGAACAGGAAGAAGGTCAGCAGGTTGACGCCGACCAGGATGGCCAGGCCGTAGGCCAGGCGACGCAGCAGGTAGCGGAACATCGGTGCCCAGCCCTCCTCAACCGGCGCGGGCCGCCGCATGGCGGGCGGTGGCCTTCTCGCGCGCGCGCCAGCTGCGCCGCGCCACCAGTACCGCTGCCGCAGCCAAGGCGACCAGCAGGGCCAGCGGCCACCAGCGCGGGGCGTTCCATTCGGCCTGCCTGGCCGCGCGCAGCGCCGGGTCGACGCGGTAGTACTTGGCCATGTCGCGGATCAGGATGCTGGGCTTGCCGTTGCCGACCCACTGCTGGAAGGCCAGGCCGCCCCAGGGGAAGTAGCCGAACAGCCAGGGCGAGTCGCGCTGCACGATGGCCACCATGCGGTCGATCACCGCCTGCTTGGCCGGTCCGTCGTCCAGGCCCTGCAGCTGGCGGTGCAGCGCGTCGAACTCGGGGTTCTCGTAGTTGGCGATGTTCTCGCCGTTGGTCTTGCTCTTGGCGTTGGGGCCGTAGAGCAGGAACAGGAAGTTCTCCGCGTCGGGGTAGTCGGCCAGCCAGCCGGCCCAGAAGATCTGGTGCTTGCCCTGCAGCGTCTTGTCCTGGTACTGGTTGAAGTCGGTGGCGCGGATCTCCAGCTGGATGCCCAGCTTGGCGAACTGCTTGACCATCCAGTCGTTCTCGCTCTTGAACTCGGGCGTCACCGCGCGCTGGAAGTCGTAGTTCAGCACCAGCGGCTGGCCGGTGCGGGCGTCGCGCCCGCCGGGGTAGCCCGCCTCGGCCAGCAGCTGGCGCGCCTCGTCGATCGAGCGGCGCACCGCGTGCCCGCCCTGGGCGTCGTCGACCCAGCGGTGGGTCACCGGGTTGTGGAAGCGGCCCTGCCCTTCGCGCGAGCCGAACAGCCCCGGCGGCAGCGGGCCGTGCGCCGCCACGCCGCCCTTGTGCTTGAAGATCTGGCCGTAGCCCTCCTCGTAGTCCACCGCGATGGCGATGGCGTGGCGCAGCTTGCGGTGGCGCTCGTCCTCCTCGGGCGTGGCGCCGCGGCCGACCACCGGGTCGAGCATGTTGAAGCCCAGGTACCAGTTGCTGATGTCGGTCATCAGCGGGAACTTGAAGCCGCGGGCCTTGAACTCGGCGGCCACCGCCTCGGAGTCGTCGGCGTCGTTGCGGAAGTCCACGCCCCACTCGGGCCGCTCGATCTCGGGCACGTCCAGGTAGCCCTGCTTGAACTTCTCCTTGCGCGCGACCTTCTCCTTCTCGATGGTCACGTACAGCGTGTCGATGAAGGGCATCGGCTTGCCGCAGTCGGCCAGCAGGCCGGCCTCGCGGTCGCCCGGCGCGCCCTCGCAGGGGTAGGCCTCGCCGTGGAAGTTCGGGTTGCGCACCAGCACGTGGCGGCGGTCGCGGATGAACTCCTTCATCATGTACGGCCCGGCGCCCACCGGCCACTGGTTCAGCGACAGGCCGTTCTCGTTCATGCCTGGCTGGGCGTAGAAGGCATCGGCCTCCCAGGGCAGCGGGGCCAGGAAGGGCATGGCCATCCAGTAGTTCCACTGCGGGTACTTGCCCTTCAGGCGGATGCGCAGCAGGTGGCGCTCGGGCGCGGTGGCGCCGGCCAGCGGCCAGCGCCGGAAGTCCAGGAAGGGCTTGTCGCGCAGGTCCTCGGGCAGGCCGGCCAGCAGCCGGGCGTCCTCGCGCTTGACCAGCGCGGCGTAGTCCTTCAGCCCGACCACGTACTCGGCGAAGATGGCGAACACCGGCGCCTCGATGCGCGTGGTGGCGTGGCGCTTGATCGCGTAGACGAAGTCCTCGGCCACCACCTCGCGCGTGCCCTGCTGCGCGAAGTCGAAGGGCGTGCGCTTGTCGCCCAGCGCGCTGCGGCTCAGCGGGCGCTCGGTGTGGTACAGGTGCCGGCCCTGGGCGTCGACCGCGAAGGCCGGGTGCGGCTGGTAGCGCATGCCGCGGCGGATCGGGATGTCGTAGACGCTCTCGGCGATGGCCTCGACCGGCGCGTCGTCGGGCAGCGGCTGGCCGGCACGGTCCAGGTAGCGCGGCTTGGCCACCTGGGCGGCGGCGCGCGGCACCAGCTCGTAGGGCCGCTTCAGGTAGTGGTAGCCGTAGGGCGGCTCGTAGATCTGGTAGGTGTAGGCCGACTCGGGGTTGGAATACGAGGCCGTCGGGTCCAGGTAGCGCGGCGAGCGCTCGTCGAAGGAGTAGAACAGCGTGTTCGTGCGCTCGGCGCCGGCCGCATAGGGGCTGTTGCGCGGCCCGCCGTCGCAGCCGGCCAGCAGGCCCGCACCGGCCACCGCGGCCAGGGCCAGCACGGCACCGGTCAGCGCGCGCCATGCGGCGCGCCAGGGCGATCGGCAGGAAGGGGTGGCGCCGCGCATCGTGGGCTGGACTCCTGGGTCAGGGTGGCCGCAGGGACCGGATGGGTCCCCGCGGATGGCCAAAACAACAACGCCTCGGCAGGGCCTGCTTGTGGCCGGCCCTGGCAAGGCGAGCGCGCATTCTAGGGGGCCGTGCGGGCGCCCCGCCCGGGGGTCTCCCCCGGGGCCGCGGGGGTCACCAGCCCAGCAGCACGTCGCGGCCGTCGACCAGCAGCTGCGCCCGCGCGCCCACCGGCAGCGTCACCTTGGTCGGCACGTGGCCGAAGGGCAGGCCGGTGAGGACGGGCGTGGCGCAGACGCTGCGCAGGTGCGCGACCATGGACTTGAGCGTGTAGCCGCGGTCCAGCGGGCTCTTGCGCCAGTCGCTGAACTGGCCCAGCAGCACGGCCTTCTGCCGCGCCAGCACGCCGGCCTGGTGCAGCTGCAGCAGCAGGCGCTCGACGCGGTAGGGGTGCTCGTTGACGTCCTCGACGAAGAGGATGCCGCCGCTGACCTTGGGCCAGTGCGGCGTGCCCAGCAGCGACGCCAGCATCGTCAGGTTGCCGCCCCACAGCGTGCCGCGGGCGTCCAGCCCGTCGAAGCCGACCTCGGTGCGGAAGCCCACCGCCTCCAGCTCGCCCGACATGGCCTCGACGAAGCAGTCGCGCGCGACCTCGTCGACGCCGCCGGCCTCGTCGCCGCGGCCGAAGTCGTCGCAGGCCATCGGGCCCTGCCAGGCCAGCGGCCCGCGGGCCTTGGTGTGCGCCAGCAGGCCCAGCTGCAGCGCGGTCAGGTCGCTGTGGCCGACCCAGCGCGTGCCCTGCTCGACGCTGCGCGCGATGCGCGCCCAGTCGATGCGGTCGAGCAGCCGCGTCAGCCCGTAGCCGCCGCGGCAGGCCAGCGCGATCGAGGGCGCGGCGTCGGCGATGCGGTGCAGCGTGGCCAGGCGGGTGTCGTCGTCGCCGGCGAAGCGCTGGTGGCGGGCGCGCACGCTGGGGTCCAGCGTCACCGTGAAGCCGAGCGCGCCCAGGCGCTGCTTGGCCAGCTTCAGCGCCGGGGCGCGCAGTTCGACGCCGGCGGGCGCGAAGATGGTCAGGGAGGTGCTCATGCGGTCGGGGCCAGGTTCGGTGGGGGGCGGGCGTGCACGGGGCGCCGCGGGCAGCGGCTCAGGCGGCACCGGCGCCGGCGGCCGGGCCGTCCAGCTCCAGCGTCTCGCCGGTGGGGATGGGTTCGTCCGCGCCGGCTTCGGCGGCCCGGCGCGCGTCGCGCAGCGCCTTCTGCTGCGCGCGGCGCTCGGCGAAGAAGGCGCGCAGCAGCGCGGCCGCCGGCTCGGCCAGCACGCCGCCGACCACCGTGGTGTGGTGGTTCAGGCGCGGCTCGCCGAACAGGTCCAGCACCGAGCCGGCGACGCCGGTCTTGGGGTCGGGCGCGGCGAAGACCACGCGCCGGACGCGCGCGTGCATCAGCGCCATCGCGCACATCGCGCAGGGCTCCAGCGTGACGTACAGCTCGCAGTCGGGCAGGCGGTAGTTCTGCAGCAGCTGCGCGGCGTGGCGCAGCGCGACGACCTCGGCATGCGCCGTCGGGTCGTGCGTGGTGATCGGCCGGTTGTAGCCGGTGGCCAGCACCTGCGGGCCGCCGGCGCCGGGGCGCAGGATCACCGCGCCCACCGGCACCTCGCCGGCCAGCTGGGCGTTGAGCGCCTGGTCCAGCGCCAGGCGCATGCCGTGCTCGTCGAGCAGGCGGCGTTCTTCGGGCGTCATCGGGCGGGTCAGCGCGGCTTGCGCGCTGGCTTGGCCGCGGCGGCGCGGGTTGCCGGGGCCGCCGACCTCGGCGACCCGGCCGGCCGGCCGGCGCGGGCATCGGCCCCCGGCCGACCCGCCACGCCGGCGCGCGGCGGCAGCCCGGTGTGCTGGGTCAGCGCCGTGCCGCGGCGCGGCGCGGTGCCGGACGGCCGCTCGGCAGCGGTGGAAGCGGTGGCGGTGGCGGCCGGCTGCCAGGCGGGCACCAGGTGGCGCTTGCCGTTGCCGATCAGGTCGGCCCGGCCCATGGCCTGAAGCGCCTCGCGCAGCAGCGGCCAGTTCTTCGGGTCGTGGTACTTCAGGAAGGCCTTGTGCAGGCGGCGGCGGCGCTCGCTGCGCACCACGTCCACGCGCTCGCCCTGCCCCGCCTTGGACGGGTCGCGGCTCAGGCCCTTCAGCGGGTTGCGGCCGCTGTGGTACATCGCCGTCGCGCTGGCCATCGGGCTGGGGTAGAAGGTCTGCACCTGGTCGGTGCGGAAGCCGTTCTTCTTCAGCCACAGCGCCAGGTTCAGCATGTCCTCGTCGCTGGTGCCCGGGTGCGCGGCGATGAAGTAGGGCACCAGGAACTGCTGCTTGCCCGCCTCGGCGCTGAAGCGGTCGAACATGGCCTTGAAGGCGTCGTAGGTGCCGATGCCGGGCTTCATCATCTTGGCCAGCGGGCCGGCCTCGGTGTGCTCGGGCGCGATCTTCAGGTAACCGCCGACGTGGTGGGTCACCAGCTCCTTGACGTACTCGGGCGAGCGCACCGCCAGGTCATAGCGCAGGCCCGAGCCGATCAGGATCTTCTTGACCCCCGGCAGCGCGCGGGCGCGCCGGTACAGCTTCACCAGCGGCGCGTGGTCGGTGTTCAGGTTGGGGCAGATGCCGGGCCAGACGCAGCTGGGCTTGCGGCAGGCGGCTTCGATGGCCGGGCTCTTGCAGCCCAGGCGGTACATGTTGGCGGTGGGTCCGCCGAGGTCGGAGACGACGCCGGTGAAGCCGCCGGGCCCCTGCTGCTGGTCGCGCATGGCCTCGATCTCGCGGATCACCGAGTCCTCGCTGCGGCTCTGGATGATGCGGCCCTCGTGCTCGGTGATCGAGCAGAAGCTGCAGCCGCCGAAGCAGCCGCGCATGATGTTCACGCTGAAGCGGATCATCTCCCAGGCGGGAATCTTGGTCGCGCCGTCGTGCCGGCCCTGGGCATCGGCATAACCCGGGTGCGGGCTGCGCGCATAGGGCAGGCCGAAGACGTGGTCCATCTCGGCGGTGGACAGCGGCAGCGGCGGCGGGTTGATCCACACGTCGCGCGGCTGGCCGGCCACCTGGTGGCGCTGCACCAGCGCGCGCGCATTGCCCGGGTTGGTCTCCAGGTGCAGCACGCGGTTGGCGTGGGCGTAGAGCACCGGGTCGGCGCGCACCTGCTCGAAGGCCGGGATGCGGATCACCGTGCGCTTGCGGGCCGGCAGCTGCACCCGGCGCGCGGCGCCGCGCAGCAGCTGCACGGGCTGCGGCGCGCCGGCCTCGGCCGTGGCGCAGGCGGCGCCGGCATTGCTGTCCGGCATCGCATAGGGATGGATGTGCTCGTCGATGCGGCCGGGCTGGTCGACCTCGGTCGAGTCCAGCTCGAACCAGTCGGCCGCCGCCGGGTCGCCCGGCCGGCGCAGGAAGGCGGTGCCGCGCACGTCGGTGATCCGGGCCACCGGCTCGCCCCTGGCCAGGCGGTGGGCGATCTCGACGATGGCGCGCTCGGCGTTGCCATAGAGCAGCAGGTCGGCCTGGGCGTCGACCAGGATCGAGCGGCGCACCTTGTCCTGCCAGTAGTCGTAGTGGGCGATGCGGCGCAGGCTGGCCTCGATGCCGCCCAGCACGACGGGCACGTCGGCAAAGGCCTCGCGGCAGCGCTGGGTGTAGACCAGGCTGGCGCGGTCGGGCCGGCGGTCGGGCGCGCCGCCGGGGGTGTAGGCATCGTCGCTGCGCGGCCGGCGGTCGGCCGTGTAGCGGTTGATCATCGAGTCCATGTTCCCGGCGGTGACGCCGAAGAACAGGTTGGGCCGGCCCAGCGCGGCGAAGGGCTCGGCGCTGTGCCAGTCGGGCTGGGCGATGATGCCGACGCGGAAGCCCTGCGCCTCCAGCACGCGGCCGATCACCGCCATGCCGAAGCTGGGGTGGTCGACGTAGGCGTCGCCGCTGACGACGACCACGTCGCAGCTGTCCCAGCCCAGCGCGTCCATCTCGGCGCGGCTGGTGGGCAGGAAGGGCGCGGTGCCGAAACGCTTGGCCCAGTACGGTCGGTAGCTGGTCAGCGGCTTGGCCGTGGGCAGGGCGGGCGGGGTGGCGTGCATCGGGCGGCAGGTGTCGCGGGGCCGGATTGTCGCCTGCCGGCTTCTGGCCTGGCGGAACGGTCCTGCCAAGCCCCGGCCAGCGGCGGGTCACAATCCGTTCACCTGTCCGCGCCGGGCGGCCCCTGCCGCCGCCCCTGCCCCACGCACCGAGGACCCGCCGATGCCCGCCACCCTCCCCGGCCCCGACGGCCAGCCGCGCTGCGCCTGGTGCCTGGCCACGCCCGAGTACCTGGCCTACCACGACGAGGAATGGGGCCGGCCGGTGGCCGACGACCGCCGGCTGTTCGAGAAGCTGAGCCTGGAGGCCTTCCAGTCGGGGCTCAGCTGGCGGACCATCCTGGCCAAGCGCGAGGGCTTCCGCGCCGCCTTCCACGGCTTCGACATCGACCGCGTGGCGGCCTTCGGCGAGGCCGACGTGGCCCGGCTGCTGGCCGACCCGGGCATCGTGCGCCACCGCGGCAAGATCGAGGCGGTGGTGCACAACGCCCGCTGCGCGCGCGAACTGATCGACCGCGAGGGCTCGCTGGCCGCCTACGTCTGGCGGCACGAGGACCCGGCGGAGGACGGGCGCACGCCGCAGCCGGTGTCGACCTCGCCCGCCGCCACCGCGCTGGCCAAGGACCTGAAGCGCCGCGGCTGGAAGTTCGTCGGTCCGACCACGGTCTACGCCTTCCTGCAGGCCATGGGCCTGGTCAACGACCACGCGCCGGGCTGCGTGCAGCGCGCGGCCGTGGCGCAGGCGCGCGCGGCGTTCCGGCGGCCCGGTTGAACGGCGCCAGGCGCGGCATCCCCCCAGCCTGCGGCGCCGCCGGGGCGCCTGCGCCAAGCCGGCGCTGCGGCACACTGCCCACGGACCGGGCGCCGGCCCGCCTCGTCACGCCAACCGCGATGCCCCTGCCCACCCGCCCCGCCCGCCCCACGCGGTCAGCCCATCCGCCGCGCCCGGGGCGCGCCGCCCTGCCGCGCGGCTGCGCGGCGGCCACGCTGGCCTGCGCGCTCGCGGCTGGCACCGCACCGGCGGCGGCGGCCCCGCAGGTGCTGGCGCTCGGGCCCGGCGTAGCGCCCCTGACGCTGACCGGCCGCGTCCATGGCCGCGACACCCGCGTCTACGTCGTCACGGCCCGTGCCGGCCAGACGCTGACGGTGCAGATGGCGGTGCTGGCCAACGCCGGCCTGGCCTTCAACGTCGTGCCCGAGGGCGCACGCGAGGCCCTGGCGATCGGCGAGCACAGCGGCCTGCGCGTGCAGCGCCGCCTGCCCGACGACGGCGTCTACCGCATCGAGGCCTTCCTGCCGCGCAGCGCCGCCCGCCGCGGCGAGACCGGACGCTTCAGGCTGACGGTGGCGATCGACGGCGACGCGCTGGCTCCGTTGCCGGCGGCGCAGGACGCGCGCGTGCCCGGCACCCGCTACCACGCCACGACGGAGACCGCCTGCCGCTGGGCCTACGCGCCGGCGGCCGGCCACTGTGCCACCGGCGTGGTGCGCCGCGGCCGCGACGGCACGGCCACGGTCGACGTGCGCGGCGCGGACGGCCAGCGCCGCCGGCTGCTCTTCGTCCACGGCCGGCTGGAGGCCACCGATGCGGCCTGGCCGGTGAGCAGCCGCCGCGAGGGCGACCAGACCCTGGTCGAGATCGACGGGCAGGAACAGCACACCGTGCCGGACGCGCTGCTCACCGGCGGCTGAGGCGGCTGGCGGGGCGGCGCGGTCAGGGGCGGCTCAGGCGGAGCACCTCGGCCGCGACGATGGCGGCCCCGGCCACCGACAGGTGGTCGTCGTCGAAGTAGTAGGCCGTGCCACCGCCTGCGGCGTGGCAACGGTGCTGGTCGCAGAGCAGGCCGGCCGGATCCACGATCCGGACCTGCGCAGGGATGTCCTTCAGGTGCTCGCGCACGTAGGCGCTGCGCGCGTCCCACCAGGCACGGTCGACGCCGACCACCCGGTCGCCCTGGCGCGCCGAAGACAACAGCAGCCGCTCCATGGCCCGTGGCAGCTCGGGGGCCTGCAGCACCAGCGTGACCTGCTTGCCCTGGCCCAGCAGCGTGTCCAGGACGCCGACGTAGTCCGACCAGCGGCGTGCGCGTTCGGCCGGATCGACGTCGTCGGGCAGCGCCGGGAACCGCCGCGCGTGTTCACCGAACAGGTCGTAGTGGATGCGGTAGGTCACCACCACGTGCCGGATCGACGGAGTGGCGCCGATGAGCGCCAGGGCCTCGCGCGTCCAGCGCGCACAGTGGCCGAACTTGCCGGTCTCGTCGCGCGTCAGCGCCGGCACGCAGTTGCTGAACGAGAAGTGCTTGAGCTTCTCACCCCGCGTGGCCAGCGCCTGGGCCAGCCCGTAGGCCAGCTCCACGGCATGGCTGTCGCCGAACACGGCCCAGCTCAGCTGCCCCTGCTGGTACTCGCAGGCCTGCTGCACCGGCCGATAGCGCGCCCCTCCGGTGTGGCAGGCGTCGCGCAAGGGGCTGTGCACGGCCGATTGCCAGGTGGCGTAGGCCTGGGCGTCGAGCCGCTGCCGTGCAAAGCCGGCGGTGAGGTGGCCCGCAAGCGCCAGCAGCAGGCAGGCCGCCGTGCCTGCCGCGGCGCCGGCAAAGATCTGCCGGCGACTGACCCGGGAGCGGTCCCGGAACGGCGTCTCCACGAAGCGCCAGCTCAGGTAGGCCAGCGCGAAGGTGGCCAGCACCAGTCCGGCCAGCACCGGCGCCGCGGGCTCGGCTTCCGAGGCGTTGCGCGCGAAGGCGAGCAGCGGCTGGTGCCACAGGTAGGCGCTGTAGCTGATCAGTCCGACGCCGACCAGGGCACGGTGCCCGAAGAGCCGGCCGACCCGGGTCGCACGGTGGGCGAAGAGCAGCACCAGCGCCGTGCCGAGGGTCGGCACCAGGCCATAGACGCCCGGAAACGGCGTGCGCTTGTCGAAGGTGAACAGGGCCAGCAACAGCAACGCCAGGCCGAGCACGCCACCGCCTTCGGCCAGCCAGGGGGCGGCCGGCGCCGCCGGCCGCCGCATGCGCCACAAGGCCACCGACGCACCGACCAGCAGTTCCCAGCCCCGTGTCGGCAGCAGGTAGAAGGCCGCGGCGGGCTGCACCCTGCGCCCCCATTCGGCCAGCAGCAGGCTGGCGATGGCCAGGCCCGCCAGCGCCGGCCCGATCCAGCGCCGGTGCCGCCGCCACAGCCCGGCCAGCAGCAGAGGGAAGAACAGGTAGTACTGCTCCTCGACGGCCAGACTCCAGGTGTGCAGCAGGGGCTTGAGCTCGGCCGCGGTGTCGAAGTAGCCGCTGCTGCGCCAGAAGAAGAAGTTCGAGGCGAAGACCGCCACCGAGGCCAGGCTCTGCGAGAAGGACCGGGCCTCGCTCGGGACCAGCAGCCCCCAAGCCACCGGCGTGCACGCCGCCAGCACCAGGAACAGCGCCGGCAGGATCCGGCGCGCACGCCGCTCGTAGAAGTCGACCAGGCTGAAGCGGTCCTGCTGCAGGTCCGACAGCAGGATGCCGGTGATCAGGTAGCCGCTGATGACGAAGAAGACGTCGACGCCGACGAAACCGCCACGGAACAGCTCGAAACCCGCATGGAACAGGATGACCGGAACGACCGCCAGCGCCCGCAAGCCGTCCACTTCCGGACGGTAACCGATGCCCGATGAACCCATGAACTGCTGCGCCCCCACCCCGGAGAAGCGGCGGCATGCCACCCCTGTGCCCGACCCTGGCCAACGGCATGCCCTGCCGAGCACGGCTCCTGCGATGGCCCCCCTCCCACAGCGCGCGGCCGTCGGTCAGCGGGCATTCCACCCGCCGCGCGGCCGCAGACGTCGCCATTGTGCCCAGCCGAGGCCATGCGCCGGCGCAGCACCCCGGCCGTCGAGGCAGACCGATGGCCGGCGCGCGGCGCCGGCCCGCCTCACTCCCACTCGATGGTGGCGGGCGGCTTGCTCGAGACGTCGTAGGTGACGCGGTTGATGCCGCGCACCTCGTTGATGATGCGGCTGGACACCTTCTTCAGCAGCGCATAGGGCAGCTCGGCCCAGTCAGCGGTCATGAAGTCGCTGGTCTGCACCGCGCGCAGCGCCACCACGTAGTCGTAGGTGCGGCCGTCGCCCATCACGCCCACGCTCTTGACCGGCAGGAACACGGTGAAGGCCTGGCTGGTCAGGTCGTACCAGCTCTTGCCGCTGTGCGGCTCGATGGTCGAGCGCAATTCCTCGATGAAGATCGCGTCGGCGCGGCGCAGCAGGTCGGCGTAGTCCTGGCGCACCTCGCCGAGGATGCGCACGCCAAGGCCCGGCCCCGGGAAGGGGTGGCGGTAGACCATGTCGTGCGGCAGGCCCAGCGCGACGCCCAGCTCGCGCACCTCGTCCTTGAACAGCTCGCGCAGCGGCTCCAGCAGCTTCAGGCCCAGCTGCTCGGGCAGGCCGCCGACGTTGTGGTGGCTCTTGATCGTGGTGGCCTTCTTGGTCTTGGTGCCGCCGCTCTCGACCACGTCGGGGTAGATCGTGCCCTGGGCCAGGAACGTCGCGCCCTTGTGGCCGCCACCGGCCGCCTTGAGCTTCTCGGCCTCGGCCTTGAACACGTCGACGAACAGGCCGCCGATGATCTTGCGCTTGCGCTCGGGGTCGGTGACGCCGGCCAGCTGGCCCAGGAACAGCGCGCTGGCATCGACACGGATCACCTTGGCGTGCAGGCGCCCGGCGAACATCTCCATCACCATGTCGCCCTCGTTCAGGCGCAGCAGGCCGTGGTCGACGAAGACGCAGGTCAGCTGGTCGCCGATGGCGCGGTGGATCAGCGCGGCGGCGACGCTGGAATCGACGCCGCCGGACAGGCCGAGGATCACCTCCTCGTCACCGACCTGCTCGCGGATCCGCGCGACCGCCTCATCGATGTAGCTGCCCATGATCCAGTCGCCCGCGCAGCCGCAGATGCCGCGCACGAAGCGCGTCAGCAGCTCGGCGCCCTGCACCGTGTGCGTGACCTCGGGGTGGAACTGCACCGCGTAGTAGCGCCGGGCCTCGTCGGCCATGCCGGCGATCGGGCAGCTGGGCGTGCTGGCCATCAGCTTGAAGCCGGGCGGCAGCGCGGTGACCTTGTCGCCGTGACTCATCCACACCTTGAGCATGCCGTGGCCTTCGGGCGTGCTGAAGTCCTGGATGCCCTTGAGCAGCTCGGTGTGGCCATGGGCGCGCACCTCGGCGTAGCCGAACTCGCGGGTGTCGGACCACGACACCTCGCCGCCCAGCTGCACCGCCATGGTCTGCATGCCGTAGCAGATGCCCAGCACCGGCACGCCGGCGTCCCACACCGCCTGCGGCGCGCGCAGCTCGTGGTCCTCGTAGGTGCTGGCATGGCTGCCGCTGAGGATGATGCCCTGGGCGCCGAAGCCGCGGATGAACTCGTCGGAGACGTCGTTCGGGTGGATCTCGCAGTAGACGTGGGCCTCGCGCACGCGGCGGGCGATCAGCTGGGTGACCTGGGAGCCGAAGTCGAGGATCAGGATCTTGTCGTGCATGGTTCAGACGGCGGCAGGCGCCGGTTGCGAGCGCTGGCGGCGGAAATGGCTGATGGCCAGCGCGGCACCGACCACCTGCAGCAGGGAACAGAAGAAGAAGGGCAGGCCGATCCACACGTCACCGGGCGGCCGGTGCGACACCGCGCCCAGCAGCGCCGCGCTGACCACCGGCGCCAGCACCGCCATCAGGCTGTTCAGCGCGGCGACGGCACCCAGGGTCTGGCCCTGCTCGTGCGAGCGCGCGGCGTTGGACAGCAGGCTGGTGATCGAGGCCTGGGCGCCACCGCCCAGCAGCGTGCCGACGACGATGACGACGAACATCTGCCAGCCCTCGCCGGCCAGACCGAAGCCCAGGTAGGTCAGCGACGACACCACCAGGCCGAAGCCGGCCAGGCGCTGCGGCGAGTAGCGCTTGAGCAGGTGCTTGAGCAGGAAGCCCTGCACCAGCACCGACATCACGCCCACCGCGAACAGCGACCAGCCGTTCTGCGCCGGCCCCCAGCCGAACTTGAAGGTGGTGTAGAGCACCCAGGCGTTGTGCAGCGTGAACTGCGCCAGCGAAGCCAGCGCGGTGACCGCGACCAGCGGCCCGACCCCCTCCAGCTGCGCCAGGCCGCGGAAGGCGCCGACCGGGTTGGCGCGCCTCCAGTCGAAGGGGCGCCGCCGCTCGGCCGGCAGCGACTCGGGCAGCACGAACCAGCCGTACAGCCAGTTCACGATGGCCAGCGCCCCGGCGACGAAGAAGGGCAGGTGCACGTTGACCGCGCCCAGCGCGCCGCCCAGCACCGGGCCCAGCGTGAAGCCCAGGCCGAACATCGCGCCCAGCAGGCCGAAGCGGCGGGCACGCTGCTCGGGCGGCGTGATGTCGGCCACGTAGGCATTGGCCACCGCGGCGTTGGCCTGCATCGCGCCACTGAACAGCCGCACCACGATCAGCATCCACAACGCGGTGGCCATGCCGGTGACCAGGAAGCTCAGCGCCAGCCCGGCAAAGCCCAGCAGCAGCACCGGCCGGCGGCCATGCTGGTCCGACAGCGCGCCCAGGATGGGCGAGCCGAAGAAGTTGGCCACGCCGAAGGCGAAGGACACGGCGCCGAACCAGAAGGTCTGCTCGGCGGGCGACGCGGTGAAAGTGCCGACGATCAGCGGCAGCACCGGCACGATCAGGCCGATCGACACCATGTCGATCAGCACCGTGATCAGAATAAACGGCATGGCCGCCTTGCGGCGGCCATCGGCGGGCTGGCTCACCCTCACTCCATGCGGTAGTTGGGCGCTTCCTTGGTGATCTGCACGTCGTGGACGTGGCTCTCCCGGATGCCGGCCGAGGTGATCTCGACGAACTCGGCGCGGTCACGCATCTCGTCGATGGTGGCGCAGCCGCAGTAGCCCATGGACGCGCGCAGGCCCCCCGCCATCTGGTAGATGATCGACACCAGCGAGCCCTTGTAGGGCACGCGGCCCTCGATGCCCTCGGGCACCAGCTTGTCGGCGTTGGGGTTGGTGGTCTCGTCGTTTTCCTGGAAGTAGCGGTCGGCGGAGCCGGCCTTCATCGCGCCGATCGAGCCCATGCCGCGGTAGCCCTTGTAGCTGCGGCCCTGGAACAGGAAGACCTCGCCCGGCGACTCCTCGGTGCCGGCGAACATGCCGCCCATCATCACCGAGTGCGCGCCGGCGGCGATGGCCTTGGAGATGTCGCCCGAGTAGCGGATGCCGCCGTCGGCGATCAGCGGCACGCCGCTGCCCTTGAGCGCGGTGGCCACGTTGTCGATCGCGGTGATCTGCGGCACGCCCACACCGGCGACGATGCGGGTGGTGCAGATGCTGCCCGGGCCGATGCCGACCTTGACGCCGTCGGCGCCGGCCTCGGCCAGCGCCAGCGCGGCCGCGCCGGTGGCGATGTTGCCGCCGATCACGTCGACCTGCGGGTAGTGCGTCTTGACCCAGCGCACGCGCTCGATCACGCCGGCCGAGTGGCCGTGGGCGGTGTCGACGATCAGCACGTCGACGCCGGCCTTGACCAGCAGGTCCACGCGTTCCTCGGTGCCCTCGCCCACGCCGACGGCGGCGCCGACGCGCAGCTTGCCCTGCGGGTCGCGCGCGGCGTTGGGGAAGTTGGTCTGCTTGGTGATGTCCTTCACCGTCATCAGCCCGCGCAGCTCGAAGGCGTCGTTGACCACCAGCACGCGCTCGAGCTTGTGCTGGTGCATCAGCGCCTTGCCCTCGGCCAGGCTGGCACCTTCCTTGACCACGACCAACCGCTCGCGCGGCGTCATGATCTCGCGCACCGGGGCGTCGAGACGGGTCTCGAAGCGCAGGTCGCGGCCGGTGATGATGCCGACCACTCGGCCGTCCTCGATGACCGGAAAGCCGGAGATGCCGTGCTGGCGCGACAGCGCGATCACGTCGCGCACCGGCACGCTGGGCGAGATGGTGATCGGGTCGCGCAGCACGCCGGACTCGTAGCGCTTGACGCGCGCCACCTCGGCCGCCTGCTGCTTGGGCGTGAGGTTCTTGTGGACGATGCCGATGCCGCCTTCCTGGGCGATGGCGATGGCCAGGCGCGCCTCGGTGACGGTGTCCATCGCGGCGGACACCAGCGGCAGGTTCAGGCGGATGTTGCGCGACAGCTGGGTCGCCAGGCTGGTGTCGCGGGGCAACACCTGGGAGAAGGCCGGCACCAGCAACACGTCGTCGAAGGTGAGGGCTTTGCCGAGAAGGCGCATATGGAAGGCTCCAGACGCAAAAGCGGATTATAGGGACAGTGCCGTGGCGGGGCCGGGCGGGCCCGTGCAAGCCCGCAGCGCGTGGCTACACTGCGCGCGTGATGCCGACCCTGCGCCCCGCCCCGTCCACCCCGAGTCATCGCCCTGCCCGGTGGCCGCTGCTGCTGGCGGCGCTGCTGCTGGGCGCCAGCGCAGCCGCACAGGCCCAGTACAAATGGAAGGACGCCAACGGGCGGGTGCACCTCAGCGACCTGCCGCCGCCGCGCGAGGTGCCCGACAAGGACGTGCTGCAGCGGCCACCGGCCCCGCGCAGCCCCGCGGCCGTCGCGGTGGTGCCGGGCGCTGTGGCCAGTGCGGCCTTGCCCGCGCGCCCGGCGTCGGCCGCCCGCCAGGCGCCGATGGACCCGGAGCTGGAAGCCCGCCGCCGCCGCGCAGAGCAGGACGCGCAGGCCAAGGCCCGCGCCGACGAGGCCGCCGCCGCCGAGCAGCGGGCCGAGAACTGCCAGCGCGCGCGCCATCAGCTGGCGCTGCTGGACAGCGGCCGGCGCATGGTGCGCCAGAACGCGAAGGGCGAGACCGAGGTGCTCGACGACGCGGCGCGCGCGGCGGAGACGCAGCGCGCGCGTCAGGTCGTCACGACGGACTGTCGCTGAGCGGCGTCGCGGGCCCAGCCGTGGCCCGCGGTGCCCGCCGGCGCGGGCGCAGGCCGTCGCGGCGGTAGCGCTGCCGCCGCGCCTCCTTGGGGTCGACGAGCAGCGGACGCAGCAATTCCAGCCGGTCGCGGTCGCGCAGCACGGTGTCGGGTGCACAGGCGCGGCCCCACAAGGCCAGGCTCAGCGTGTCCAGCAGCGCGTCGCCCAGCCGCGCCGGCCAGCCGCTGGCGCGCAGCGCCTCGGCCGCGGTGCTGCCGGCCGGCAACCGCAGCGCCACACAGTCGACCTGGTGCGCGCCGGCGGCGTAGGCCACCTCGACACCGATGGTGTCGTCCGCGGCGATCGGCCGGTCAGCGGGCGCCATAGACCTGCTCCGCACGCTGCACGAAGGAATCGACGAAGGTGTTGGCCACGCGGTCGAAGACCGGGCTGAGCACGGTCTCCAGCGCCTTGCTGGAGAAGGCGTAGCGCAGGTCGAACTCGATGCGGCAGGCCACGGTGCCGGCATCGCCCAGCGGCACGAAGCACCAGGTGCCATCCAGTTCGGAGAACGGGCCGTCGATCAGCGCCATCTCGACCCGCTGCTCGGGCTCGTGCCGGTTGCGCGTGGTGAAGGCATGCCGCAGACCGGCATAGTGCAGGTGCAGGCGCGCGGTCATGCCGTGCTCCGCGCGCTCCAGCACCTCGGCCTTCTCGCACCAGGGCAGGAAACCAGGGTAGTGGTCGACGCCCGTGACGAGGTCGTACATCTCACGGGCCGAGTACCACAGCAGGACGGACTTCTTCACGTGCTTCATACAATGAAGCCAATTTTAGGGGCCGCTTGGGTTCATCCCAGCAGGCCCCATCTTGCTTCGGCCACCATGTCCACCCTCACCATCACGCGCAAGCAAGCCGCCAAGGACGCCAAGCCTTCGGGGCCGATCGCCGAGAACCGCCGCGCCCGCTTCGATTACCACATCGAGGAGCGCCACGAGGCGGGCATGGTGCTGTCGGGCTGGGAGATCAAGGCCATCCGCGCCGGCCAGGTTCAGCTGACCGACGGCTACGTGGTGATCAAGGACGGCGAGCTCTACCTCATCGGCTGCCGCATCAACGCGCTGCGCTCGGCGTCGACCCACGTCCACCCCGAGGCCGACCGGACCAAGAAGCTGCTGATGCACAAGGCCGAGATCCGGCGCCTGATCGGCAAGGTGGAGCAGCGCGGCTTCACGCTGGTGCCGCTGGACCTGCACTACAAGGGCGGCCGCGTGAAGTGCGAGATCGCGCTGGCCAAGGGCAAGGCCGAGCACGACAAGCGCAACACCGAGAAGGACCGCGAGTGGCAGCGCGAGAAGGGCCGGCTGATGCGCCAGCGCATCTCGACCAAGGGCTGACGCGGCTGCTTGACCGCTTTGCGGGGGTGACGGCTTCCGGCGCTTTGCTGCCGTTCTTCTCCGGTCGCAGCTGACGTTCGACGTCTTGTGCGTTGGCCAAGACCACCGGGTACCCGGCTACCTCCGTGTCCCCCGTCGGCCTGCGGCCTCCTCCTCCTTTACCTACGGTAGCCGGGCACCCGGTGGTCTCAGCCCGGCACCCTCACCGCAGGGCACGGGCCTGATCCCCGCATGCGGCGGTGGTGCCGGAGCGGCGTGACGGGCTGGCCTGCTTTGCGTAGGTAAAGGAGGAGGGGCGGCGCAGCCGACCCGGGGGACACGGAGCAAAGCAGGCCAGCCCGGCGCGCCGCGATCGCGCAGGCCGACGCAAAGTCCGCTTCAAGCAACAACGAGGTAACGGCAGCAAAGCGCCGAAACCGGCCCGCCACCCGCAGGCCCGATCAAGTCACGTCCACTTCGGCTTGCGCTTCTCGATGAAGGCCTGGACGCCCTCGAGGGCGCTGTCGTCCATCATGTTGCAGGCCATGGTCTGCGCAGCGTCCTGGTAGGCTGCGGCGATGCCCTCCTCCAGTTGGCGGTAGAACAGGCCCTTGCCCATGGCCAGCGCCACGCGCGGCTTGGCAACGATGGCGGCGAGCAAAGTCTCGATCTCTGCACCCAGCGCCTCGGCCGGCACCACGCGGTTGACCAGGCCCTTGGCCTGCGCCTCGGCGGCGCTGATGAAGCCGCCGGTGACCAGCATCTCGAAGGCCGCCTTGCGGCCGAGGTTGCGCGACAGCGCGACGCTGGGCGTCGAGCAGAACAGCCCCAGGTTGACGCCGCTGACCGCGAAGCGCGCATCGTCGGCCGCCACCGCCAGGTCACACTGCGCCACCAGCTGGCAGCCGGCGGCGGTGGCGATGCCCTGCACGCGCGCGATCACCGGTACCGGCAGCGCCTGGATGGCCAGCATCATGCGGCCGCACGCGGCGAACAGGCGCTCGTAGTAGCCCAGTGACGGGTCCGCGCGCATCTGGCGCAGGTCGTGCCCGGCGCAGAAGGCGCGGCCGGCGCCGGCGATCACCACGGCGCGCACCCGCTCGTCGCCGGCGATCGCGTCCAGTTCGGTCTGCAGCGCGGCGATCAGTTCTTCGGACAGGCTGTTGAAGGCCTGCGGCCGGTTCATCGTCAGCGTCACCACGCCGCGCGCGTCGTCGTGGCGCAGCAGCACCGGGTCGTCGGTGGTCAGCATCGTGTGGTCTCCTATTCGATCGCGGACGCCGACCTGGCGCGCTCGCGCAGCTGGAACTTCTGGATCTTGCCGGTCGAGGTCTTGGGGATCTCCTCGAAGCGGATCTCGCGCGGCACCTTGTAGCCGGCCAGCAGCGACTTGCAGTGCGCCACCAACTCGGCCGCGGTGACCTGCCCGCCCTGGCGCAGCTCGACATAGGCCACTGGCGTCTCGCCCCACTTCGGGTCGGGGCGGGCGACCACTGCGCAGGCGGCCACCGCGGGGTGGCGGTACAGCGCGTCCTCGACCTCGATCGAACTGATGTTCTCGCCGCCCGAGATGATCACATCCTTGCTGCGGTCGCGGATCTTGGCGTAGCGGTCGGGCTCCAGCACGGCCAGGTCGCCGGTGTGGAACCAGCCGCCCTCGAAGGCCTTGGCCGTGGCGGCCGGGTTCTTCAGGTAGCCCTTCATCACGATGTTGCCGCGGAACATGATCTCGCCCATGGTCTGGCCGTCGGCCGGCACGGCCTGCAAGGTCTCGGGGTGCAGCACGCGCATGCCCTCCTGCAGCGGATAGCGCACGCCCTGGCGCCCGTTCAGGCGCGTCTGTTCGGACAGCGATTCGCCCGCCCAGGACGGCCGCTTCACCGCCACGGCCGCCGGGCCGTAGACCTCGGTCAGGCCGTAGACATGGGTGATGTCGAAGCCGATGCGCGCCATGCCCTCGATCATCGCTGCCGGGGGCGCCGCGCCGGCGACCATGCCGCGCACCTGCTGCGTGATGCCCTGGCGCAGCGCCTCCGGGGCGTTGTAGATCAGGCTGTGCACGATGGGCGCGGCGCAGTAGTGGTCCACGCCGTGCTCGCGGATCGCGTCGAGGATGGCCTGGGCCTCGACACGCCGCAGGCACACGTGCGTGCCGCCCTGCATCGCCACCGTCCACGGGAAGCACCAGCCGTTGCAGTGGAACATCGGCAGCGTCCACAGGTAGCGCGGGAACTGCGGCATGGTCCAGGTGGCCGCGTTGCACACCGCGTTCAGGTAGGCCCCGCGGTGGTGCGTGACCACGCCCTTGGGATCGCCGGTGGTGCCGCTGGTGTAGCTCACCGCGATCGCGTCCCACTCGTCCGCGGGGCCTTCCAGCACCGGCAGCGGCTCATGTGCCGCGAGCAGGGCCTCGTACTCGAGGGTGCCCAGGCGTTCGCCGGGGCCGCGGTACTCGCTGTCGTCGACATCGATGACCACCGGGCTGCGGCCATGCTGCTCGCGCAGCGCGCGCAGTGCCGGTGCCATCACCGCGGCGAACTCGCGGTCGGTGATCAGCACCTGGGCCTCGCAATGGTTCATCTGCCAGGCCAGCAGCGGTGCATCCAGCCGCGTGTTCAAGGTGTTCAGCACCGCGTTGAGGGCCGGCACCGCATAGTGCGCCTCGACCATCTCGGGCGTGTTGGGCAGCATCACGCTGACGGTGCTGCCGCGGCCCACGCCCAGCGCGCGCAGTGCCGCTGCCAGGCGCGCGGAACGCTCGCGCGTCTGCGCCCAGGTGTAGCGCCGTGCACCGTGGACGACGGCGGTCAGGTCACCGAAGACCTCGGCACTGCGCTCGACAAAACTGACCGGCGACAGGGCCACGAAATTGGCCGGCTGGCGGTCCAGAAACTGCTCATAGATGTTGTCCATGAAGGCTCCGTCCACAGGTCACTTGGGAGACAGCGCAGGACCGAAATCGCACCCCGAAATCACCCTGCGCAGACCCCGTTCAGGGGGGCCTTCATCGTCGCACACGATGCCCCCCTTTCAGCGCCTGGAACTGTCGCGGTTGTGTCAGGGCAAGCCCCCGTTGCTGGGGTTCTCCCCAACTCCTATAAACCCGGACGGCTTCGGGGGGGGTGCCGCGCCCCGCCCAATTTCTTTTCTCTCCAAGGTGCAAGACAAGGACAACGATGGGTGATTCAACAGGTCCCCTGCTCAGCGTTCGCGGGGTGACGGTGCGCTTCGGCGGCATCGTCGCGCTCGACGGCGTGAGCTTCGACGTGGCCCGCGGTCAGGTGTGCGGCTTGATCGGCCCCAACGGCGCGGGCAAGACCACGCTCTTCAACTGCCTGTCGCGGCTGTACAGCTACCAGGCCGGCGACATCCTCTTCGAGGGCCGCTCGATCACCGCCATGCCCACGCACGAGATCGCGCAGCTCGGCATGGGCCGCACCTTCCAGAACCTGGCGATGTTCCGCACGCTGCCGGTGCGCGAGAACATCATGATCGGCGCGCACTCGCAGTCGAAGTCGGGCTTCATCGCCAGCGCGCTGCGCCTGCCCAGCGTGACCGCCGAGGAGAAGCGTCTGCGCCAGCGCGCCGACGAGATCATGGAGTACCTGGAGCTCACCGCAGTGGCCGACCGCCCCGCCGGCGACCTGCCCTTCGGCACGCAAAAGCGCGTGGAGATGGGCCGCGCGCTGGCCGCCGCGCCCAAGCTGCTGCTGCTCGACGAGCCCGCCGCCGGCCTGAACCACGAGGAGCTCAACGACCTCGGCCGCCTGATCGTCGACGTCAAGAACCGCATGGGCATCACGGTGCTGCTGGTGGAGCACCACATGAGCCTGGTGATGAGCGTGTCCGACCACATCGTGGCGTTGAACTTCGGCAAGAAGATCGCCGAGGGCACGCCCAAGGAGATCCAGAGCCACCCGGCCGTGATCGAAGCCTACCTCGGCGCCCCCAAGGAACCCCACGAAGAAGCCCATGGCGATTCAGCGCCGGAGCCCGCCAATGCCTAAGTTGCTCGAAGTACGCAAACTCTGCGCCTTTTACGGACCGACCCAGGTCCTGTTCGACGTCGATTTCTCGCTGGAACCCGGCCAGATCACGGCCATCCTGGGCGCCAACGGCGCCGGCAAGACCACCACGCTGCGCTCGATCTGCCAGATGGTGCGCACCACCGGCAGCATCGAGCTCGACGGTCAGCAGATCACCGGCAAGGCCACCGAGGCCGTGGTGCGCATCGGCGTCGCCCACGTGCCCGACGGCCGCGGCACCTTCACCGCGCTGTCGGTCGAGGACAACCTCAAGCTCGGCGCCTATGCAGCCAAGGACAAGCACGCCGTCGCGGAAGACATCGAGCGCGCCTACAAGCGCTTCCCGCGGCTGTACGAGCGCCGCGCCCAGCAGGCCGGCACGCTGTCCGGCGGCGAGCAGCAGATGCTCGCCATCAGCCGCGCGCTGATGCTGCGACCCAAGCTGCTGCTGCTGGACGAGCCCTCCTTCGGCCTGGCGCCGCTGATCGTCGCGGAGATCTTCCGCATGCTCAAGCGCATCAACGAGGAAGAGCAGGTCAGCATGCTGGTGGTCGAGCAGAACGCCAACCTGGCGCTGGACCTGGCCCACCACGCCTACCTGTTGGAAACCGGCGTGGTCGCGCTGTCCGGACCGGCCGACGACATCAAGAAGGACGAGTCGGTGCGCCGCGCCTACCTCGGCTACTGACCGACTCAACGGAAACGATTCCCATGGACGCATTCCTCCATCAGATCTTCTCGGGCCTGGCCAACGGCTGCATCTACGGCAGCGTGGCCCTGGCCCTGGTCATGATCTACCAGGCCACCCACCACATCAACTTCGCCCAAGGCGAGATGGCCACCTTCTCGACCTTCATCGCCTGGGCGCTGATCCAGTCGGGCTGGCCGTACTGGGGCGCCTTCTTCGCCACCGTGGCCATCAGCTTCGTCGGCGGCTTCGCGGTGCAGCGCATCATCCTGCGCCCGGTCGAAAAGGCCCCGGTGCTCTCCAACGTGATCGTGTTCATCGGCCTGCTGGTCATCTTCAACTCGCTGGCCGGCTGGATCTTCGAGCACACCATCAAGGCCTTCCCCAGCCCCTTCGACCAGAAGGGCGCGCTGGCCACGCCGATCTTCTCCGCGCACGAGCTGGGCTCGGCACTGGTGATGCTGTGCGTGCTGGGCGCGCTGTGGGCCTTCTTCAAGTTCACCCCGGTGGGCCTGGCGATGCGCGCCGCGGCGCAGAACCCCGAGTCGGCCCGTCTGGTGGGCATCCGGGTGAGCTGGATGCTGGCCATGGGCTGGGGCCTGGCCGCCGCCATCGGCGCGGTCGCCGGCATGATGGTCGCCCCGGTGGTCTACCTCGACCCGAACATGATGAGCGGCATCCTGCTGTACGGCTTCGCGGCCGCGCTGCTGGGCGGCATCGACAACCCCGGCGGCGCGGTGGTCGGCGGCTTCATCGTCGGCGTGCTGGAGAACCTGCTGGGCGCCTACGTGATCGGCACCGAGCTCAAGCTCAGCGTGGCGCTGGTGCTGATCGTCACCATCCTGACGCTGCGCCCGGCCGGCCTGTTCGGCAAGCATGTCGTGACCCGCGTGTGAGAGCGTGATGAACAAACAGACCAAGATCATCCTGAGCGTCCTGCTCGCCGCGGGGCTGCTGGTGCTGCCCTTCCTGTTCAAGAACTACCGCGTCTTCCAGTTCAACCTGGTGCTGATCTACGCCGTCGCGGTGCTGGGCCTGAACATCCTCACCGGCTTCAACGGCCAGATCTCGCTGGGCCACGGCGCGTTCTACGCGGTGGGCGCCTACACCGCGGCCATCCTGATGGACAAGGCCGGCATGCCGTACTGGGCCACCCTGCCGGTGGCCGGGGTGGTGTGTTTCGTCTTCGGCTACCTGATGGGCTTTCCGGCGCTTCGCCTGGGCGGCCACTACCTGGCCCTGGCCACCTTCGCGTTCGCGCTGGCCGTGCCACAGCTGCTGAAGTACAAGCACCTGGAGGGCTGGACCGGCGGCGTGCAGGGCATCGTGCTGGCCAAGCCGGAGGCGCCGTTCAGCTTCCGCTTCCTGGACCAGCCGCTGTCGGCCGACCGCTGGCTGTACTTCTTCACGCTGGCCGTCGCCGCGCTGATGTTCCTGCTCGCCTGGAACCTGCTGCGCGGCCGCGTCGGCCGCGCGCTGATCGCCGTCCGTGACCATCCCATCGCAGCCACCGCGATGGGCGTGAACCTGCCGGTGTTCAAGTCCGCCGCGTTCGGCGTCTCGGCGGGCTTCACCGGCGTGGCCGGTGCGCTGGGCGCGATCGCCGTGGCCTTCGTCTCGCCCGACAGCTTCACCGTGTTCCTGTCGATCACGCTGCTGGTGGGCGTGGTCGTCGGCGGCCTGGCCTCGATCCCCGGCGCGATCTTCGGCGCGGCCTTCATCCAGTTCGTGCCCAACATCGCCGACGAGGTCTCCAAGTCTGCGCCGTGGGCGATCTACGGCGCGGTGCTGATCCTGCTGATGTACCTGATGCCCGCCGGCGTGATGGGCCTGCTGGCCACCGTCTGGCGCAAGCTCGGACCGGCCAAGCCGGCCCCTGCCAAGCGCGCCTGACCCGCGCCGATCCGGCCCCTGAAGCCGCACCCCGCAAGGGGTGCGGCTTTTTTCGTTTCGGCACCGCAACGCACCCGGGACAACCCTGCCGGGAACACCCTCTTGGCCCTGCGCCGCACGGCCACTAGGCTCGCATCCGGTTTTCCCACCTCTACCACCTTGGAGACAACACCCATGCGACGTCGTCACTGGATCCTCGCCAGCCAGATCGCCCTGGCGGGCCTGATCGGCGCCAGCCTCAGCGGCGCGGCCCTGGCCCAGAAGAAATACGACCCGGGCGCCAACGACAAGGAAATCAAGATCGGCGGCATCAGCCCCTATTCCGGCCCGGCCAGCGCCTACGGCGCCATCGGCAAGGCCATCGGCGCCTACATCGACAAGGTCAACGCCGAAGGCGGTGTCAACGGCCGCAAGATCAAGTGGGTCAGCCTGGACGACGGCTACAACCCCGCCAAGACGGTGGAGCAGGCGCGCAAGCTGGTCGAGGAAGAGGAGGTGCTGCTGCTGTTCAACACGCTGGGCACGCCGCCGAACAGCGCGATCCACAAGTACATGAACCAGAAGAAGGTGCCGCAACTGTTCGTGGCCACCGGCGCCACCAAGTGGGGCGACCCGAAGAACTTCCCCTGGACCATCGGCTGGCAGCCCAACTACCAGAGCGAGTCCAAGGTCTTCGCCGCGCACATCCTGGAGACCAAGCCCAACGCCAAGATCGCCGTCATCTACCAGAACGACGACTACGGCAAGGACTACCTCAAGGGCTTCGAGGACGGCCTGGGCGACAAGGCCAAGTCGATGATCATCTCCAAGCTGACCTACGAGGTGACCGACCCGACCATCGACAGCCAGCTGGTGACGATGAAGAACTCCGGCGCCGACGTCTTCTTCAACATCACCACGCCCAAGTTCGCGGCGCAGGCGATCAAGAAGATGGCCGAGATCGGCTGGAAGCCGACGCATTACCTGAACAGCGTGTCGGCCTCGGTCGGCGCGGTGCTGATCCCCGCGGGCCTGGACAACTCCAAGGACATCATCACCGCCGGCTACCTGAAGGACCCGACCGACCCGCAGTGGCAGAAGGGCAAGGAGTACGACGACTGGCTGGGCTGGATGAAGAAGTACCACCCGTCGGCCGACCTCAAGGACGTCAACAACGTCTACGGCTACACCGCGGCGCAGGGCCTGGTCCAGGTGCTCAAGCAGGCCGGTGACAACCTGACCCGCGAGAACATCATGAAGCAGGCCGCCAGCCTGGACATGACGCTGCCGATGCTGCTGCCCGGCGTCAACGTCAAGACCACGCCGGACGACTTCTTCCCGATCGAACGCGAGCAGCTGATGAAGTTCGACGGCAAGACCTGGGTGCTGTTCGGCAAGGTCTACGGCCGCTGATCACCCGCGGGTGCGGCCCCCGGCCGGCCGCACCCGCACCGCCCTCCCCTTTCCTACGACCGACCACAGGAGACTTCGGTTCATGACGTTCCCGACCTGGCAAGCCGCCACCCGTTTCGCCCTCACCGGCTTGGCCTTCGCCGCGCTCAGCAGCGGCGCCTTCGCGCAGAAGAAGTACGACACCGGCGCCGACGACAAGGAGATCAAGATCGGCAACATCATGCCGTACTCGGGTCCGGCGTCGGCCTACGGCGTGATCGGCAAGGCCATGCAGGCCTACTGGGACATGGTCAATGCCCAGGGCGGCGTCAACGGCCGCAAGATCAAGTTCATCAGCGTGGACGACGGCTACAACCCGGCCAAGACCGTGGAGCAGGCACGCAAGCTGGTCGAGGAGGAGGAGGTGCTGCTGCTGTTCGCACCGCTGGGCACGCCGCCCAACAGCGCGATCCACAAGTACATGAACCAGAAGAAGGTGCCGCAGCTGTTCGTGGCCACCGGCGCCACCAAGTGGGGCGACCCGAAGAACTTCCCCTGGACCATGGGCTGGCAGCCGCCCTACACCGGCGAGGGCAAGATCTACGCCCAGCACCTGCTGGAGACCATGCCCAACGCCAAGATCGCCATCCTGTTCCAGAACGACGACTACGGTAAGGACTACCTCAAGGGCTTCGAGGACGGCCTGGGCGAGAAGGGCCGCGCGCAGATCGTCTCCAAGGTCAGCTACGAGGTCACCGACCCCACCGTCGACAGCCAGCTGGTCACGCTGAAGAACTCCGGCGCCAACGTGTTCTTCAACATCACCACGCCCAAGTTCGCGGCGCAGGCGATCAAGAAGATCGCCGAGATCGGCTGGAAGCTGGACGCGCACTACCTGAACAGCGTGTCGGCCTCGGTCGGCTCGGTGCTCAAGCCGGCGGGCCTGGAGAACTCCAAGGGCCTGATCACCACCCAGTACCTGAAGGACCCGACCGACCCAGCCTGGGTGAACGACGCCGACTTCAAGGCCTGGACCGCCTGGATGAAGCAGTACTACCCCGGCGGCGACCTGAGCAACGCCTTCAACGTCACCGCCTACACCCACGCCTTCACGATGCACCAGGTGCTCAAGCAGGCCGGCGACGACCTGACCCGCGCCAACGTGATGAAGCAGGCCGCCAGCCTGAGCATCCCGCACGTGCCGATGACCCTGCCCGGCGTCGAGGTCAAGACCTCGGCCGACGACTTCTTCCCGGTCGAGAAGGAGCAGTTGTCCAAGTTCGACGGCACGACCTGGGTGCGCTTCGGCAAGATCTACGGGCGCTGAACCGGCAGAGGGCGGCGCCGGCCCGCACGGCCGCCGCCTTCCGCCCCACCGCGGCCGCGCCCCCTGGCGCGGCCGCGTCGCTTGCGGGCCCGCAGTCGCCTAGGCGCTCGACGCCGCCACGGCCGTCGCGCAGACTCGCGGGCAACACCGCGGTGCCCGGCGCCGCGCCCTCCCCTGAGCCCCCGGAACGCGCCCATGACCCGTCCCCTCGAAGGCATCCGCATCGTCGACCTGTCGACGGTGTTCTCCGGCCCGATGGCCACCACCCTGCTGTGCGACCAGGGCGCGGAGGTGGTCAAGGTCGAGTCGCCCGAAGGCGACACCACGCGCCAGATCGGGCCGTCCAAGGCCGGGCTCTCGGCCACCTACATCGCCGCCAACCGCGGCAAGCGCAACCTGGCGCTGGACCTGAAGTCGCCCGCGGCGCGTCCGGTGCTGCACGCGCTGCTGGCCCGCGCCGACGTGCTGGTCGAGAACTTCCGCCCCGGCGTGATGGACCGCCTGGGCCTGGCCGACGCCGACCTGGCCGCCGCGTACCCGCGCCTGGTGCGGCTGTCGATCACCGGTTTCGGCGCCGACGGCCCGCGCGCCGGCGACAAGGCCTACGACGCGGTGGTGCAGGCCGTCGGCGGCGTGGCGGCCTCGCAGCGCGACCCGGTCACCGGCGACCCGGTGATCCTGGCCTCCACGGTCAGCGACAAGGTCACCGCGCTGACCGCGGCCCAGGCCGTCACCGCGGCGCTGCTGGCCCGCGCGCGCGACGGCCGCGGCCGCCGCGTCGAGGTCGCGATGCTCGACGCCACGCTGGCCTTCCAGTGGCCGGACGCGATGTACAACCACGTCTTCATCGACGAGCCGCCGCCGGCCATGCCCGAGTTCGGCGCCAACCAGCGGCCCTGGCGCACGCGCGACGGCTTCGTCGCGACCATGGTGCCGCAGAACGCCGAGTTCGCCGCGATGTGCGCCGCGCTCGGCCGCCCCGACATCGCCGCGGACCCGCGCTTCGTCGACCTGCCCGCGCGCTACCGCAACGGCAAGGCGCTGCGCGCCCTGCTCGAGCCGCTGATGGCCAGCTTCGACACCGCCACGCTCGAGGCCGAGTTCCGCGCCCGCGGCGCCGCGCTGGGCCGGCTCAACGAGAAGGCCCAGGTGCTCGACGACCCGCAGGTGCTGCACAACCGGGCCCTGGTGGCGCTGGACCACGGCGCCGCCGGCCGCGTGCGCGTGGCCCGCGCCGCCGCCCGCTTCGACGGCCAGCCCCAGCTGCCGCCGCGCGGCGCCGCGCACCTGGGCGAGCACGGCGCCGAGCTGCTGCGCGAGCTGGGCTTCGATGACACGGCCATCGCCGAACTGGCCGCCGCCGGCGTGCTGCGCCTGCCCCGGGGCTGAGAAGGTGCCCTCGAAGCGCTGACGCCCGAGCGGTCCGGGCGCCGGCACCGAGCGCGCGTGGGCCGAGGCTGCCGGCGCCGTGCTCAGTGCCGCACGCCGGCGCCGCCCGACCCGATCCGCCGGCTGGCCGGGGCCCGCGCGCCGGCCTCGGCCGCCGCCCCGCCGGCCGCCGCGGCGACACTGGCGCGCAGCACCTCGCGCACGCCGACCAGACGCTGCGCCACGGCGCGGCGCGCGCCGTCCAGCGCCCGGTCCTCGGTCGGCGTCACGGTCACGGCCAGCTGCTGCTCCAGCCGGCGCGCGTCGGCCGCCAGGCCCGGCAGGCCCAGGGTCGCGGCGATGCTGCCCAGGTCGTGGGCCAGGCGGTGGGCCAGTTCCAGGTCGCAGGGCACGGTGTCCAGCGCCTGCGCCAGCCGGGCGTCGAAATGCATCAGCGGCCCGGTGGCCGCCTCCAGCACCTGGCGGTACAGCCGTGCGCTGCCCAGCCGGTCCAGCGCCTCGCCGAGGTCGCTGTCGGGCAGCTCGCTGATGCGCGCCAGCGCCGCCGCCTCGGCCGCCGGCGGCTCGGCCGGCCCGCGGGCCGAGCCTGGCGCGGCCCCCGCCAGCGGCGCCTGCAGGCCCAGCGCGGCCAGCAACGCGGCGCGGGTGCAGGGCTTGCCCAGGCAGACGTCGAAGCCGGCGGCGCGGGCCTGCGCCTCGGCGTCCGGGTCGGCATCGCCGCTGAGCGCCACCAGCAGCGCCGGCGGCCGCCCGCCGCGCTGCTCGGCCGCGCGCATGCGGCGCGCCGCCTCGGCACCGCCCAGCACCGGCATCTGCAGGTCCATCAGCACGATGTCGTGGCCGACCAGCTCGTGGCGGCGCAGCGCCGCCGCGCCATCGTGCACCGTCTCGACCAGCACCGGCGACGCGCCCGGGGCCGGCACCGCGCCGTCGAGGTAGGTCTGCGCCAGCAGCAGCGCATGCGGGCTGTCATCGGCCAGCAGCAGGCGCAGCGGCGCCGCGCCGCGGGCGCCGCGGCCGGTCCAGCGTGCGGCCGCGGCGGCAGCGGCGGTGGCCGCCCCCAGCCCGGCCAGGCCGACGCCCCCCGCGGCCGCCCCGCCGCCGCCCGGCAGCAGCGACGAGGGCCCGCCCACGCCACCCCCCGGGGTCGCCGACGGCACGGCCTGCGGTCGCGCCGACGTCACCGGCAGCGGCAGCTCGACGCGAAAGGTCGCGCCCAGGCCCTCGCGGCTGTCCAGCGTCAGCCGGCCGCCCATGGCCTGCACCAGGCGGCGCGAGATCGCCAGCCCCAGGCCGGTGCCGCCGTACTGCGCCTGGGTGCGCTCGCTGGCCTGCACATAGGGCTCGAACAGCCGCGCCGCCCGCTCCGGCGCGATGCCCACGCCGGTGTCGCGGACCTCGAAGCGGATCTGGCGCCCGCCGTCCACCGCCTGCACCGCCAGCGTGACCCCGCCCACCGAGGTGAACTTGACCGCGTTGGACAGCAGGTTACGCAGCACCTGGGCCAGCCGGCCGGCGTCACCGATCACCGTGTCGGGCAGGTCGGGGTCGCTCTCCACGCGCAGCGACAGCCCCTTCTGCTGCGCCCGCGCCTCGAACATCAGCACCTGGCCGGCCACCAGCCGCGGCAGCGAGAAGGGCTGCGGCGACAGCGTCAGCAGGCCGGCCTCGGCCTTGGACAGGTCCAGCAGGTCGCCCAGCATCATCAGCAGTTCCTGGCCGGCGCCCTGGAACAGTTGCACCAGCCGCGCCTGCCGCGCGTCCAGCGCGGTGGCGGCCAGCAGGTCGGCCGAGCCCAGCAAGGCGTGCAGCGGCGTGCGGATCTCGTGGCTGACATGGGCCAGGAACTCGCTCTTGACGCGGCTGGCCAGCTCGGCCTCCAGCCGCGCCTGCTGCAGCCGGGCGCGCTCGGCCGCGGCGCGGCGCCAGCCCTGCCACAGGGCCAGCCCCGCCAGGCTGGCCAGCATCGCCAGCGGCCAGCCGATGGCGACCAGTTGCTGGCCGCGCAGCAGCAGTGCGGCGTCGGCGGCCAGCAGCAGTGCCACTGCCCCGGCCACCGCCGCCAGCACCCGCCCGGGCGTGGCCCGCCGGCGCAGCCCGGCCAGCACCGGCAGCAGACCCAGCGCGAGCAAGGCCAGCGTGGCGGCCGGGCGCGGCGGCGCCAGCACCCGGCCCTGTGCCAGCGCGTCGTAGGTGGCGGCCAGCAGCACCGTGGCATCGGCGGCGCCGCCGGGGCCCAGCACCTCGTTGCTCTGCAGCGCGCTGCTGCCGATGAACAGCACGCGGCCGCGCACCCGCTCGGCGAGCGCGCGCGTCTGCGGCACGCTCAGCCGGCCGGCCGCCGCGTCGTCCAGCTGCACCAGGCTCAGCGGCGGGCCGCCCGCCGGCAGCGGCGCCAGCCAGGGCCGCAGGCGGTGCGCCTGGTCCAGCGGCCAGGCCGGGCCCCGGGCGCTGCGCAGCCAGGGTCCGTCGGCGCCGGTCTCGCAGTGCAGCGCGCCGGCCTGCGGATGCAGCGCCTGCCACACCGCCAGCGGCAGCGCCGGCAGCGACAGCTCGCCCGCGCGCTGCCAGGCCGGCCAGTGGCGCAGCACGCCGTCCTCGTCCAGCGGCATCGACAGCGCGCCGACGCGCTGGATCGGCAGCACCGGCGCCGGTGACTCGCGGGCCCACAGCGGCAGCTGCCAGGCCGGCCAGCTGCCGGCGCGGCAGCCCGGCGGCGTGGCCTGCGGCGGCCGCCCCTCGCCGTCGCCCGACAGGCTGCGCGCGCCCATCAGCACCGGCATGCGCGCCTCGGCCAGCCAGCGGGCGAAGGCCTCGTCGCCCGGGCGCGGGTCGACCAGCAGCGTGCCGACGACCAGCGCGCGCGCGCCCGCGGCCTCCAGCCAGCGCGCGGCCGGCAGGTAGGCGTCGCGGCGCAGCGGCCAGGGCCCCATGCGGGCGACGCTGCGCTCGTCGATGTCCAGCACCAGCGCGGCGTCGGCCGGCGGCGTCGGCGCGGCCCAGCGCAGCAAGGCGTCCTGGCGGCCGGCCAGCCAATCGTCCAGCGGCCACCAGGCGGCCAGCGCGCCGCCCAGGACCACCGCGACGGCCCATGCCGCCAGCCCGCGCGCCACGGGGCCGCGCCAGCGCGAACGCCCGCCCTTTGTCTCGATCACTGCCCTGCCGTCCCCTGTCGCGGCGCGCGCGCCGCGCGGCCAGGCCGGATCATCGCCGATCTGCCGGCCGCCGCAGCCATGCAGTACACTGGCTTGGTCAGGAGAGCGTCGCGCCACCCCCGGTCGCGCGGCCGCCGAAGGCGCAGGGGCCGTCCCCCGAACGCTCAGGCAAAAGGACTGGCAAGCGCCTTGCCCGGCAAGGCGTTCCTCACTGGAGAGAGGCGGGTCATTCCCCACGGGGATGGAGCCCGCCCACCGAAGGGGCAAGCGGCCGCCCGGCACCCGCCGGCACCGCCAATCTCTCAGGTAAAGCGGACAGCGAGGGCAAGCCCACCGGCCACCGGTGGATCCGCCACTGCCCTCGAAAGGTGTGCCATGGCCACCGACCTGCTGAAGACCCCGCTGCACGCGCTGCACCTCGAACTCGGTGCCAAGATGGTGCCCTTCGCCGGCTACGACATGCCGGTGAGCTACCCGCTGGGCATCCTCGGCGAGCACCGCCACTGCCGCAGCGCCGCCGCGCTGTTCGATGTCTCGCACATGGGCCAGGTCAAGCTGCTGGGCGACGATGCCGCGGCCGCGCTGGAGACCCTGCTGCCGCAGGACATCGTCGACCTGCCGGTGGGCAAGCAGCGCTACGCCTTCTTCACCAACGCCGCCGGCGGCCTGCTCGACGACCTGATGGTCACCCGCCGTGCCGACCACCTGTTCCTGGTGGTCAACGCCGCCTGCAAGGACGCCGACCTGCGCCACCTGGTCACCAGCATCGGCCACCGCTGCACCGTCGTGCCCCTGCCCGACCGCGCGCTGCTGGCGCTGCAGGGCCCGCAGGCGGTGACCGCGCTGTCGCGCCTGGACGCCGGCGTGGCCACGCTGGCCTTCATGACCGGCGGCGACTTCCGCCTGGCCGGCGCCGACTGCTTCGTCACCCGCTCGGGCTACACCGGCGAGGACGGCTTCGAGATCTCGGTGCCCGCCGACCAGGCCGAGGCCCTGGCCCGCGCGCTGCTGGCCCAGCCCGAGGTGCAGGCCTGCGGCCTGGGTGCACGCGACACGCTGCGCCTGGAGGCCGGCCTGTGCCTGTACGGCCACGACATCGACGACAAGACCACGCCGATCGAGGCCGGCCTGGCCTGGGCGATCCAGAAGGTGCGCCGCGCCGGTGGCGCGCGTGCCGGCCACTACCCCGGCGCCGCGGTGATCGACGGCCAGCTGGCCACCGGCCCCACCGTCAAGCGCGTCGGCCTGACCGGGCTGGAGCGGGTGCCGGTGCGCGAGGGCGCGGCCATCGTCGACGCCCAGGGCCACCGCCTCGGCCAGGTCACCAGCGGCACGCTGGGCCCCACGGTGCACGAGCCGGTGGCCATGGCCTACCTGGCCGCCAACCACGCCCACCCGCAGGCCGAGGTCTATGCCGAGGTGCGCGGCAAGCGCCTGCCGATGCGCGTGACGCCGATGCCCTTCACCCCCCACCGCTACAAGCGCTGAGCCGGCGGCCGCCGCCGCCACCGCGCTGCCCAGCGCTGCCCCGCCTCCACCCTTCGCAGACAACCCGCCCGAGGATTGCCCATGACCACCAAGTTCACCCCCGACCACGAATGGATCAACATCGAGGACCACGAGGCCGCCATCGTCGGCATCACGCTGCACGCGCAGGACGCGCTGGGCGACGTGGTCTACGTGGACCTGCCCGAGGTCGGCCGCAGCTATGCCAAGGGTGACGTGGCCGGTGTCGTCGAGTCGGTCAAGGCCGCCGCCGACATCTACATGCCGGTCTCCGGCGAGGTCGTCGAGGTCAACGAGGCGCTGCGCGACAACCCCGCGCTGGCCAACAGCGACCCGATGGGCGAGGGCTGGTTCTTCAAGGTCAAGGTCGGCGACATGGCCCAGTTCGACGAACTGATGGACCCGCCGGCCTACGACGCGCTGCTGAAGACGCTCTAAGCCGCCCCCTTCCCGCACACGGTCTGCCATGCCCGGCCCCGCGCTGGCAGGCCGCCGCCTTGCCCCCCAACGCCGCACCCCTGGCCTGAACCCCGAGCCCGCCATGCCGCACGCCGCCGACCTGCCCCTGTCCGCCCTGGAGAACCCCGGCGAGTTCGCCGCCCGCCATCTCGGCCCCGACGCGGCCGACGAGGCGGCGATGCTGTCGGCCATCGGCGTGGCCTCGCGCCGCGCGCTGATCGAGGCCGTGGTGCCGGCCGACATCGCCCGCGCCCGGCCGATGGACCTGCCGCCCGCGGTGGGCGAGGCCCAGGCCCTGGCCGAACTGCGTGCCATCGCCGGCAAGAACCGCGTGCTGCGCAGCTTCATCGGCCAGGGCTACCACGGCACCCACACGCCGGGCGTCATCCTGCGCAACATCCTCGAGAACCCGGCCTGGTACACCGCCTACACGCCCTACCAGGCCGAGATCTCGCAGGGCCGCATGGAGGCGCTGGTCAACTTCCAGACCATGGTCTGCGACCTCACCGGCATGGCCATGGCCAACGCCAGCATGCTCGACGAGGCCACCGCCGCCGCCGAAGCGATGACCCTGGCCCGCCGCAGCGTGCGCGCCAAGGGCCAGGCCATCGTCGTCTCGGGCGACACCCACCCGCAGACGCTGGAGGTGCTGCGCACCCGCGCCGAGCCGCTGGGCCTGGTCGTGAAGACCGCCGACTCGGCCGAGGCCTGGGCCAGCGCGCTGGCCGGTGACGACTACTTCGCCGCCCTGGTGCAGTACCCGGCCAGCAGCGGCTGGCTGCACGACTGGACGGCCGACGCCGCCACCGTGCGCGGCAAGCAGGCCGCCTTCATCATGGCCGCCGACCTGCTGGCGCTGACCCTGCTGAAGACCCCGGGCGAGATGGGCGCCGACATCGTCGTCGGCAGCACCCAGCGCTTCGGCATGCCGATGGGCGCCGGCGGCCCGCACGCCGCCTACATGGCCTGCCGCGACGAGTTCAAGCGCGCCCTGCCCGGCCGCCTGGTCGGCGTCAGCGTGGACAGCCACGGCGCCCCGGCCTACCGGCTGGCGCTGCAGACGCGCGAGCAGCACATCCGCCGCGAGAAGGCCACCAGCAACATCTGCACCGCCCAGGTGCTGCCGGCGGTGGTGGCCAGCATGTACGCCGTCTACCACGGCCCCGAGGGCCTGACGCGCATCGCCCGCCGCGTGGCGCGCTACCTGGGCATCCTGTGCGCCGGCCTGCGCCAGCTGGGCGTCGCGGTCGATGCCGGCCACCACGCCCGCGCCGGCGCCTTCGACACCATCGCGCTGCACACCGGCGCCGACACCCCGCGGCTGATGGCCCGCGCCGTCGCGCTGGGCGCCAACCTGCGCCGCGCCTGGGGCGAGTACCTGTGCATCACGCTGGACGAGACCACCACGCGCGACGACCTGGCGCTGCTGTGGCGCGTGTTCGCCACCGACGACCAGACCCTGCCCGAGGTCGACGCGCTGGCGGGCACGCCCGACCTGATCCCCGCCGCGCTGCGCCGCAGCAGCGCCTTCCTGACGCACCCGGTGTTCAACACCCACCACAGCGAGACCGAGATGCTGCGCTACATCCGCAGCCTGTCGGACAAGGACCTGGCGCTGGACCGCAGCATGATCCCGCTGGGCAGCTGCACGATGAAGCTCAACGCCACCAGCGAGATGATCCCCATCACCTGGCCGGAGTTCGCCCACATCCACCCCTTCGCCCCGGCCGACCAGCTGGCCGGCTACGCCGAGCTCAACGCCCAGCTCTGCACCTGGCTCAGCCAGGCCACCGGCTACGCCGGCATCAGCCTGCAGCCCAACGCCGGCTCGCAGGGCGAGTACGCCGGCCTGCTGGCCATCCGCGGCTGGCACGCCGCGCGCGGCGAGGGCCACCGCAACATCTGCCTGATCCCCGAGTCGGCCCACGGCACCAACCCGGCCAGCGCGCAAATGGTGGGCATGCAGGTGGTGGTGGTGAAGTGCGACGAGCAGGGCAACGTCGACCTGGGCGACCTGCAGGCCAAGTGCGAAAAGCACCGTGACCAGCTGGCCGCGATCATGATCACCTACCCCAGCACCTACGGCGTGTTCGACACCCAGGTCAAGGCGCTGTGCGCGATGGTCCATGCCCACGGCGGCCGGGTCTACGTCGACGGTGCCAACATGAACGCGCTGGTCGGCGTGGCCGCGCCGGGCGAGTTCGGCGGCGACGTCAGCCACTTGAACCTGCACAAGACCTTCTGCATCCCGCACGGCGGCGGCGGCCCGGGCGTGGGCCCGGTGTGCGTGGTCGAGGACCTGCTGCCCTTCCTGCCCGGCCACGCCGCGGCGGCCGAGGCCGGCGCCGCGCTGGGCAGCGCGCCGGCCGAGGCCCGCGTCGGCGCGGTCAGCGCCGCGCCGTTGGGCAATGCCGCGGTGTTGCCGATCAGCTGGATGTACGTGCGCATGATGGGCGCCGACGGCCTGCGCGCGGCCACCGAGACGGCCATCCTGTCGGCCAACTACGTCGCCGCCCGCCTGGCCGAGCACTACGACATCCACTACTCGGGCGGCATCGCCGGCGTGAAGGGTGGCGGCGTGGCCCACGAGTGCATCCTGGACCTGCGCCCGCTGAAGGACAGCAGCGGCGTCAGCGCCGAGGACGTGGCCAAGCGCCTGATCGACTACGGCTTCCACGCGCCGACGCTGAGCTTCCCGGTGGCCGGCACGCTGATGGTCGAGCCCACCGAGAGCGAGCCCAAGGTCGAGCTCGACCGCTTCTGCGACGCGATGATCGCCATCCGCCAGGAGATCGCCCAGGTCGAGGCCGGCACCTGGCCGCGCGACGACCACCCGCTCAAGCACGCGCCGCACACCGCCGCCGCAGTGGCCGCCGACGACTGGGCCCATGCCTACCCGCGCCAGGTGGCCGCCTACCCGGTGGCGTCGCTGAAGCGCGGCAAGTACTGGGCGCCGGTGGGCCGGGTCGACAACGTCTGGGGCGACCGCAACCTGTTCTGCAGCTGCGTGCCGCTGTCGTCGGACGGCGACGAGCCGGCGGGCGAGGCGGCCGAACCGGCGCACGCCAGCGCCTGATCCGCCGGATCGGCCCCCTCCGCCGCACCCCAGCCCCCGCGGTCGCCCACCGCCCGCCGCCATGGCCGTCTCGGTCTTCGACCTGTTCAAGGTCGGCATCGGCCCCAGCAGCAGCCACACCGTGGGGCCGATGCGCGCGGCGCGGCTGTTCGTGCAGCGCCTGGCCGCCGACGGCCAGCTGGCCGCGGTGGCCCGGGTGCAGTGCGGGCTGTACGGCTCGCTGGGGGCCACCGGCAAGGGCCATGGCAGCGACACCGCGGTCATCCTCGGCCTGCTGGGCGAGGTGCCCGACACGGTGGACGTCGACGCGGTGCCGGCGCTGCTGGCCCGCGTGCGCACCGAGCGCGCGCTGGCCCTGCCCGGCGGCCCGCGCATCGGCTTCGACGAGCGGCGCGACCTGCGCTTCCACCGCCGCGAGTCGCTGCCGCTGCACCCCAACGGCCTGGCCCTGGCCGCCTTCGACGCCGGCGGCGCCGAGCTGGCCTGCCGGCGCTACTACTCGGTGGGCGGCGGCTTCGTCGTCAGCGACACCCTGGCCGCCGACGGCCAGCGCCAGGCCGCGATCGCGCCCGACACCACGGTGCTGCCGCTGCCCTTCCACAGCGCGGCCGAGCTGCTGGCGCGCTGCGTCGCCGGCGGGTTGTCGATCGCCGGGCTGATGCGCGTCAACGAGCGCCACTGGCGCGACGACGCGGCGATCGACGCCGGGCTGCTGGCGATCTGGGCGGTGATGCAGGCCTGCGTGGCGCGCGGCTGCCAGCGCGAGGGCGTGCTGCCCGGCGGCCTGCGCGTGCAGCGGCGTGCGCCGGCGCTGCACCGCGCGCTGTGCGCCCACCCCGAGGCCGCGCTGCGCGACCCGCTGCAGGTGCTGGACTGGGTCAACCTCTACGCGCTGGCGGTCAACGAGGAGAACGCCGCCGGCGGCCGCGTCGTCACCGCGCCGACCAACGGTGCCGCCGGCATCGTGCCGGCGGTGCTGCACTACTACCACCGCTTCGTGCCCGGCGCCGGCGACGCCGGCGTCGTCGATTTCCTGCTCACCGCCGGCGCGATCGGCCTGCTCTACAAGGAGAACGCCAGCATCAGCGGCGCCGAGGTCGGCTGCCAGGGCGAGGTGGGCGTGGCCTGCAGCATGGCCGCCGGCGCGCTGTGCGCGGTGCTGGGCGGCACGCCGGCCCAGGTGGAGAACGCCGCCGAGATCGGCATGGAGCACCACCTGGGCCTGACCTGCGACCCGGTGGGCGGCCTGGTGCAGATCCCCTGCATCGAGCGCAACGCCCTGGCCGCGGTGCAGGCGATCAACGCCGCGCGCATGGCGCTGCGCGGCGACGGACGGCACCACGTCAGCCTGGACCAGGTCATCAAGACCATGCGCGAGACCGGCGCCGACATGCTCAGCAAGTACAAGGAGACCGCCCGCGGCGGCCTGGCGGTCAACATCGTCGAATGCTGAGCGGCGGCGGCGCGGGACGCGCCGCCGCGCCCGGTCAGGACAGCTTGAACAGCCCGACCTTGTGCGACAGCCGCTCGCCCTGGCCGCGCAGCGCGTCCGAGGCCTGGGCCAGCCGGTCGACCAGCTCGAGGTTGCGCGCCGTGCCGTCCTTCAGGCGGTGGATCTCGGCCAGGATCTCGGCCGACTCCTCGTTGCCCTGCCGGGTGATCTCGGCCACGCCGGACATCGCGGCGTGGATCGCGTCGACATGGCCGTCGGTCTCGTCCAGCGCGCGGCCGGTCTCGTCGGCCAGCGTGCCGCCCTGCTCGATCTCCAGCGTCGAGCGGGCGATGATCTCGCCGACCTGGCGCGCCGACTCGGCGCTGCGCGTGGCCAGGGCCCGCACCTCCTGCGCCACCACCGCGAAACCGCGGCCGGCCTCGCCGGCCTTGGACGCCTCGACCGAGGCGTTCAACGCCAGGATGTTGGTGCGGAAGGCGATGCTGTCGATCAGCCGCACGATCTGGCCGATCTCGCGGCTGCTGGCGCGCAGCCCGGCCATGCGCTGCTGCAGCCGGCCCATCTGCTTGCGGTTGCGCGTCGAGGCCAAGCGCAGCGTCTGCGCGGTGGCCACCACGTCGGCCACGCGCTGCGCGCAGGTCTGCAGCTGCACCGAGTAGCGCGACACCGCCTCGATCAGCTGGCCCAGGCCCTCGGCGCCGGCACGGCTGCGCTCGGCCAGCTCGCCGTTGCCGTCGGCGATGTGGCGCGAGGCCTGCGAGATCGCGTCCACGCCCAGCCGCACCGAGGCCAGCAGGTCGCTCAACCGGGCCAGCGACACGGTCATCGCCTGCAGCGACTGGGCCACCTCGTCGCCGCCGCGCGGCTGCGGGCGGCCGCTGAGATCGCCCTGGGCCATGCGCGCCATCTGGTCGCCCAGCTGCGCCAGGCCGCCGCGCATCACTAGGAAGAAGCTGTAGGTCAGGTAGGCGGCCAGCGCCACGGTCAGTGCCAGCGCGGTGAACAGGCCGCGCTGCTGGGCCAGCGCGGTGTCGTGCTGCGCCTGCAGCTCGGCCAGCATGCCGTCGTGCATCAGCTGCAGCAGCGCGCTGCTGTGCTCGAAGGCCAGGCGCAGCTGCGTGCGCAGCGCGGCCAGGTCCGGCTGCGGCTCCGGCGACAGCATGCCCGGCTGCAGCAGCTGCTGCGCGCTGCGCACCGACTGCAGCAGCTGCACCGCCTGCGGGCGCTGCGATTCGCCGGCCTGCTCCAGCGCCTGCTCGATGCGCGCCTGCAGCCGCTCGACGACCTCGGCGCGGCCGGCCGCCGCCACCAGCACGCCGTGCAGCCCGGCGGCCGGCCGGCCCGGCTGCGCCAGCAGCTCGACCTGGCGGCCGGCCAGGCCGCGCAGCACCGCCAGCTCGCGGCGCAGCGCCGGCAGCTGGTCGACCGCCAGGCTGGCGCGCGCGGCCAGCGCCGGATCGGCCGACAGCGGCACCCGCGAGACGGCGACCAGCGCGCGCCGTATCGTGGCCACCGCGTGGCGCGCGCCCATCAGCGCCTCCAGCCGCGTCGACGGCGACAGCTCGGCCGGGTCGGCCGCGCGGTCCAGCACGGCGCGCTGCGCGTGCAGCACGGCCTCGATCGACAGCCCGCGCGCGCCGGCGTCCTGGGCCACCGCGCGCAGCGCCGCCAGCGCCCGGCCCATCGGCGCCGGGTCGGCCGGCCGGCCGGTCTCCAGCGCGGTCAGCTGCAGGTCGACCGCGCTGCCCACCTCGACGATCGCCGCCGAGACCTGCAGACCGGCCATGCGGTGCGCGCTCTCCTTGACCAGCGCCTCGCGGTCGGCAATCTGCAGCAGCATCAGCGGCAGCAGTGGCAGGGCCATCACCGCCACCAGCAGCAGCATCTTGGCCCGCAGCGACCACAGCCGCAGCGCCCGCACGCCGAAGGCCCAGACGCCGTGGTACGCGAAGAACTCCCGCGCGGCCCGCCACCACGCACGCGGGGGGCGCACGTTCAGCGCGAACGAAGGACGGGTCTGTGGCATCGACGGCCTCTCGGGACGGGGTACGGAACGGCCAGCCCGGCAACCGGGGTGGCGCCGGCCGCGGCGCCCCCGGGCACCGGCCGGCCCTGCTGCGTCTATCGGCCAGGCCCCGGCCGGACTTGAGCGCTTCCACCCGCGGCGACCACCGCCTGTCCGCACGATCTGTAAGGGAATCCCCACGCTGATGCGCGGACAGGCGGGCAAGCCCCGTCTTCAGAATGGGCCGCCACCTCCGATAACCCGGCCAACCCGGGTGACGGCGCGCCTGCCGCAGGCCGCCGCCGCCCGGGCCCGCAGCCCCCCGAACGCGCCATGACGCCCAGCCTCCAACCTCCGCCCGCCGCCGCCGAAGCCGCTGCCAGCCGCCTGCCCGGCTGGCGCCCGCTGGGCGCCGGCGCGGTGGCGCTGGCCAGCGCGGCGCTGGCCTGGCAGGGCGGCGCGCTGGCGCTGGGCGGCCTGGCCGCCGCCGGGCTGGCCCTGCCCTGGCTGCTGCGCGGCGCGGCCGCGCGCAAGGCGGCGGCGGCCGCGGCGGCGGACGAGCCGCGGGTCAGCGGCGGTCGCGTCGGCGCCGAGGTGATGGTCAGCCAGGTGGTGCCGGTCTGGGGCCGCCAGCTGGAGGTGACGCGCGCCGCGGCGGCCGACAGCGTCGGCCTGCTGCTGGAGAACTTCGCCGGCATGTCGGCGACGCTGGACCAGATGGTGCAGCGCACCGCCGGCTTCGGGCCCGGCCTGGACGCCGACCCGCTGCACGACGCGCTGGAGCGCTCCGACGGCCCGCTGGCCGTGCTGCTGGCCCCCAGCGAGCGCGCCTTCGCCCAGCGCGACGCCGCGGTGGCCGAGCTGGCCGCCTGCGCTGCCGCCACCGCCGAGCTGCGCCAGCTCGGCGCGCAGGCACGCGAGATCGGCAAGCACACCCGCCTGGTCGCCTTCAACGCGGCGATCGAGGCCAACCGCGAGGGCCAGGGCGCCGACGGCGGCGCGCTGGCGGTGGCGCAGGAGATGCGGATGCTGGCCGAGCGCATCGCCCAGGTCGGCCAGCGCATCGAGGCCGGCGTCGGCCAGCTCGAGCAGCGCGTGAACGCGCAGCGCACCCGCGCCGAGCTGCAGGACACCACGCCCGAGGAACTGCGCCAGGAGCTGGCACTGGCCGCCCGCCAGGCGCTCAGCGCGCTGCTGGGCGGCGCCGGCGGGCTGGCCGGCGCGATGCAGGCGATGGGCGAGCTGCAGCGCACCGGCCAGCAGCTGCGCGACCAGGTCGACGCGCAGTTCATCCACTTCCAGTTCGGCGACCGGCTCAGCCAGATGCTGAGCATCGTCGCCAGCGACATGCAGAACTTCGCCCGCTGGGTGGCGATGAACCCCTACGCGACGCAGAGCGACGCCGTCGAGTGGCTGGGCAACCTGGAGGCCAGCTACACGATGGAAGAGCAGCGGGCCCAGCACCACGGCAACGTGCACGTCGACCGTGGCAGCGAGGTCGAGTTCTTCTAGCCCGCCACGGTGGCAGCGCGCCCCAGTTCCCCCATTTCCTTTCCAACTGGCATCCAGAGGTCTGAACCATGAGCAAAACCGTGATGATCGTCGACGACTCGGGCAGCTTCCGCACCGTCGTCAAGCTGGCGCTGCAGAAGGCCGGCTACGGCGTCGTCGAGGCGGTGGACGGCAAGGACGCGGTGGGCAAGCTCAACGGCCAGAAGCTCAACCTGATCGTCTGCGACGTGAACATGCCCAACATGGACGGGCTGAGCTTCCTGCGCCACCTGAAGACGACCACCGCCTACAAATTCACGCCGGTGATCATGCTGACCACCGAGTCGCAGGAGAGCAAGAAGGCCGAGGGCCGCGCCGCCGGCGCCCGCGCCTGGATCACCAAGCCCTTCCAGCCGTCGACCCTGGTCGACGCGGTCAACAAGCTCTGCCTCTGAGCACCATGGCCGCCACCGGCGCGCTGGCCCTGGGGCCGGAGCTGACCATCGTCCACGCCGCCGCCGCCCGCGACACGCTGCTGCAGGCCCTGGCCGCGCACGACGGCGACCTGGCGCTGGACCTGTCCGGCGTCACCGACTTCGACAGCGCCGGCGTGCAGCTGCTGCTGGCCACCCGGCTGGCGCTGCAGGCGCACGGCCGCGCGCTGCAGCTGGTCGACCCCAGCGCCGCGGTGCGCGACGCGCTGGCCACCTTCGGGCTCGACGGCCTGCTGCAGGCCGCGGCCTGACCCCCCGGAGCACGACGATGCACCGCGACGACGACGCCGAGATCATTGCTGCCGCCCGGGCGGGCTTCCTCGACGAGGCGGCCGACATGCTGCAGCAGTTCGAGCAGGCGCTGCTGGTCATGGAGACCGCGCCCGACGACGCCGAGAACCTGAACGCCGCCTTCCGCGCCGCGCACACCATCAAGGGCACGGCCGGCCTGTTCGGCTGCGACGCGGTGGTGGCCTTCACCCACGAGGTCGAGACCCTGCTCGAATGCCTGCGCAGCGGCGAACTGGCGGTGACCGACGCGATCGCCGCCGCGCTGCTCGAGGGCCGCGACCAGATGGAGGCCCTGCTCGACGAGGTGCGCAGCGGCGACGCCAGCCCGGCCGTGCAGGCGCGCAGCGCCGACCTGGGCGAGCGCCTGCGCCGGCTGTACGGCGGCGGCGGCGACACCCCGCTGCCGGTGCCCGCCGCGCCCGCCGCCAGCCGCAGCGCCGCCGCGCCGGCCGACGGCGCCGCCTGGCACCTGTCGCTGCGCTTCTACCCCGACGCGCTGCGCAACGGCCTGGACCCGCTGGCCTTCCTGCGCTACCTGGGCACGCTGGGCCGCGTCACCGCCTGCCACACGCTGGCCGACGGCCTGCCGCCGCTGCCCGGGCTCGACGCCGAGGCCTGCCACCTGGGCTTCGAGCTGCGCCTGGCCGCCGACTGCCGCCGCGAGGACATCGAGCAGGTCTTCGAGTTCGCCGTCGACGACTGCAGCGTGCAGATCCTGGCGCCGGACGCCGGCCCCGACGACTTCGACGCGCTGCTGGCCCTGCGCTGCGAGACCGACCCCGACGCCGCCGAGCGCCTGCCCGCGCTGTGGCGTGCGCTGGGCGCGCCGGTGGACCGCGACCTGCAGCGCGCGACCGCACCCGCCATGGCCGCCCCGGCCGCCCCGGCCGCCGCCGACCCGCGCACCGGCCGCGGCGACGCCGCGCCGGGCGTCCCCGTCCCCGCCGCCGCGCCGGCCGAGCGCCGCAGCGGCCGCGACCGCCGCGGTGCGGCTGCCGAGCCGCGCTTCGTCAAGGTGCGCGCCGACAAGCTGGACCACCTGATCGACCTGATCGGCGAGCTGGTGATCGCCGGTTCCGGCGCCCAGATGGTGGCCAACGAGGCCGGCCACGCCGCCTTCCTGGAGGCCACCCAGCGCGTCGCCGACCTGGTGCAGGCCACCCGCGACGGCGCGCTGGCGCTGCGCATGGTGCCGGTGGGCGAGACCTTCACCCGCTTCCAGCGCGTGGTGCGCGACATCAGCAAGCAGCTGGGCAAGGAGATCGACTTCGTCATCTCCGGCGGCGACACCGAGCTGGACAAGTCCATGGTCGAGCTGATCGCCGACCCGCTGATGCACCTGGTGCGCAACAGCCTGGACCACGGCATCGAGGTGCCCGACGAGCGCCTGGCCGCCGGCAAGCCGGCCGCCGGCCGCCTGGACCTGACCGCCTGCCACGAGGGCGGCAGCATCGTCATCGAGGTGCGCGACGACGGCCGCGGCCTCAAGCGCGAGCGCATCCTGGCCAAGGCCATCGAGCGCGGCCTGCTGCCCGAGGGCGCAAGCCCGTCCGACGCCGAGGTCTGGCAGCTGATCTTCGCCCCCGGCTTCTCCACCGCCGAGAAGGTCACCGACCTGTCCGGCCGCGGCGTCGGCATGGACGTGGTCAAGCGCAACATCGAGGCGCTGCGCGGCCAGATCGCGCTGACCAGCGTCGAGGGCCGCGGCACCACGACGCAGATCCGCCTGCCGCTGACGCTGGCGATGATCGACGGCTTCCTGACCAGCGTGGCCGGCGTGCACTACGTGCTGCCGCTGGCGGTGGTCAGCGAGTGCATCGCGCTGCCGCCCGAGTGCCAGGCCGCGCCCGAGCGCACCTGCGGCACCTTCGACCTGCGCGGCGAGGTCCTGCCCTACATCGACCTGGCGCGCTTCTACGGCGCCGCCGCCGGCCACGGCGCGGCCGAGCCGGCGCGGCGCAGCCTGGTGGTGGTGCGCGACGGCGCGGTGCGCCTGGGCCTGGTCGTCGACCGCCTGCACGGCGAGCACCAGACCGTGATCAAGCCGCTGGCCGGCATCTTCCGTCACCTCAAGGCGCTGGCCGGCTCGACCATCCTGGGCTCCGGCGACGTCGCCCTGGTGCTCGACATGCAGGGTCTGATGGGCGCCGCGCTGCGCGCCACCAGCGGCCACCGCGCCGCCGCCGCGGCGCTGTCCTGAACGGCCGCCCCTCCCCCTTACGCCCACCGAGAGAACCACGATGTCCTCCCTTCTTCGCCGTCTGCGGCTCTGGCAGAAGTTCAGTGCCATCGGCCTGCTGTCGACCGTGATGTGCGCGGTGCCGCTGGCCTTCGTGCTGCACAGCGAGCACATCGAGCTGCAGGCCGCGCACAGCGAGTCCGACGGCCTGGCGCCGGTGCGCAGCAGCCACGCGCTGCTGCGCGCGATCAACGAGCACCGCGCCGCCGAGGCCCGGGCGCTGATCGGCGACCCGCGCGCCGCCGCCGAGCGCCGGCGCCTGCAGTCCGAGGTGCAGGCCGGCCTGGACGGGCTGCAGCGCCTGCTCGACGAACGCGGCTACGCCGCCGCGGGGGCCGAGGTCCGCGGGCTGCAGACCGCCTGGGGGCAGCTGCGCCAGCGCGTCGACGGCCAGCCGTCCGACCTGGCCGGCAACGCCGCCGGCCACGCGGCGCTGGCCGACCGGCTGCTGCGCGCCATCGACCTGATCGCCGACGCCTCCGGCCTGTCGCTGGACCCGGTGCCCGAGACCTACTACGTGATGACCGCGATGGTCGACCACCTGCCGCGCCTGGTCGAGGCCAGCGTCGAGCTGCGCGATCACGGTGCGGCGCTGCTGCAGGCCGGCGGCGACACCGCGCGCGAGCGGCTGCGCGCCGCCGCGCACCTGGCGCGCGAGGCCCACGACCGCTCGGTCGGCCAGATCGCCAAGGCCGAGGCGCTGAACCCGGTGGTCAAGGCGCGGCTGGACGGCCCGCTGGCGGCCCACCGCAGCCAGTCGGACAAGCTGCTGGCGATGGCCGAAGGCCCGCTGCTGCAGGCCGCGCCCGGCACGGCGGCGGCGGTCGACACGGCGACCTACTTCGCCGCCGGCCAGGCCGCCGCCGCGGCCCAGCACCAGCTGCTGACCGCCGCCACCGACACGATGGCGCTGCTGCTGCAGGAGCGCCTGGCCACCGTGCAGCGCGACCGCGCGCTGCTGCTGGCCCTGCTGGGCGGGCTGGGCGCGCTGTCGCTGGCGCTGGGCATCGCGATCACCCGCTCGGTGACACGGCCGCTGGGCCAGGCCGTGGCCGCCGCCGACGCCGTGGCCGCCGGCGACCTGTCCTTCCGCATCGCCGACGACGGCGACGACGAGGCCGGCCAGCTGCTGCGCCGCTTCGGCCAGATGCAGGACAGCCTGCGCCAGCGCCAGGCCGCCGACGCCGAGCGCATGGCCGGCGCCGAGGCCGAGCAGCGGGCCGCGCAGCAGACCGCCGAGGCGATCCAGGCCGCGGTCGACGGTGCCAACCGCGGCGACTTCAGCCTGCGCATCCCGCTGGAGGGCCGCTCGGCCTTCCACGCCGACCTGTGCCGGCGCTTCAACGAGCTGATCGACACCGTCAGCGGCACCATCCGCGAGGTGCGCGCCGCCGCCGAGCAGCTCGGCGCCGCCTCCGAGCAGGTCTCGCAGACCTCGCAGTCGCTGGCGCACTCGGCCTCGCAGCAGGCCGGCGGCGTCGAGGAGACCACCGCCGCACTGCAGGAGATCGCCAGCTCCGTGCGGCGCAACGCCGACAGCGCCACCGCCACCGACGGCATCGCCAACCAGGCCGCCCAGGAGGCGATGGACGGCGGCCAGGCGGTGTCGCAGACCGTCGACGCGATGAAGGCCATCGCCCAGCGCATCTCCATCGTCGACGACATCGCCTACCAGACCAACCTGCTGGCGCTGAACGCGGCCATCGAGGCCGCCCGCGCCGGCGAGCACGGCAAGGGCTTCGCGGTGGTCGCCGCCGAGGTGCGCAAGCTGGCCGAGCGCAGCCAGGTCGCCGCCCAGGAGATCGGCCAGCTCGCCGGCAGCAGCGTGCAGCTCGCCGAGCAGGCCGGCGCGCTGCTCGAGCGCATGGTGCCCAGCATCCACCGCACCAGCGAACTGGTGCAGGAGATCGCCGCCGCGTCGGCCGAGCAGGCCGGCGGCGTGCAGCAGATCAGCGGCACCATGGGCCAGCTCAGCACCGGCACGCAGCAGACCGCCTCGGCCTCCGAGCAGCTGTCGGCCACCGCCGAGGAACTGTCGGCCCAGGCCGGCCGCCTGCTCGAGCTGATGGACTACTTCCGCCTCGCCGAGGACGCCGGCGGCCCGGCCGGCGGCCGCGCGCCGCAGGCCGCCGCACCGGCCGCCCGCGCGGCCGCCGCCGCGCCGCGCCGCGCCGCCGGCCCGGTCGTCGCCGCTGCCGCGCTGCCCGCGCTGGCCGACGTCGACGAATCGCACTTCACGCGCTTCTGAAGCGGCGCCCGCGCCCGCTGCCCCGCCCACCGCCCCCCGAGGACCGCGCCATGCGAACCAACCTTCCCGTCACCCAGCAGGAATACCGTCTGCGCGACGGCATGACCATCGTCTCGCGCACCGACCTCAAGGGGCGCATCACCTACGTCAACGACGACTTCATCGAGGCCAGCGGCTTCACGCTGGACGAGCTGATCGGCCAGCCGCACAACCTGGTGCGCCACCCCGACATGCCCGAGGAGGCCTTCGACGACATGTGGCGCACGCTCAAGGCCGGGCGGCCCTGGACCGGCCTGGTCAAGAACCGCTGCAAGAACGGCGACCACTACTGGGTGGTGGCCAATGCCACGCCGGTGGTCGAGGGCAACTCGGCGGTGGGCTACATGTCGGTGCGCACCCTGCCCACGCGGGCCCAGGTCGGCGCCGCCGAGGCCGCCTACGCGCTGTTCAAGCAGGGCCGCGCCCAGGGCCTGGCGATCCGCGAGGGCATGGTCGTCAAGACCGGCCTGACCAGCAGGCTCAACGTCGCGCAGCGCCTGCTGGGCAAGGCCTCGCTGCCCACGCGCTTCGGCCTGCTGGGCTTCTCCGGGGCGCTGACCGCCGCCGGCGCCGCGGCGGCCGCGCATGCCGCCAGCCTGCCCGGCGCGGTGGGCGCCGGCGCGCTGGGCCTGGCCACGCTGGTGGCCGGCGGCCGGCTGGTGGCGCGCGTGGTCGGCACGCTGCGCGATGCCGAGAAGAACCTGGACGGCTTCGCCCAGGGCCACTTCGACGGCATCATCGACGCGCGCGGCCACGACGAGGCCGCGGCGATGCGCATCGCGCTCAAGCGCGTGCAGACCCGGCTGGGCTTCGAGTTCACCGACGCCAAGAAGCGCGCCGTCACCAGCGCCGCCGAGGCCGAGGCCGCCGCGCAGGTGGCCGAGCAGGTCGGCCAGGCCGTGGCCTCGGCCACCGACGGCGACTTCAGCCGCCGCATCCCGACCCACGACAAGCGCGGCCTGCACGCCCAGCTGTGCGAGAACTTCAACCAGCTGATCGACACCGTCAGCACCACCTTCCGCGAGGTGCGCGCCTCGGCCGAGCAGCTGAGCTCGGCGTCCGAGCAGGTCTCGCAGACCTCGCAGTCGCTGTCGATGGGCGCCTCGCAGCAGGCCGCCAGCGTCGAGCAGACCACCGCCTCGCTGCAGGAGATCTCCTCGTCGGTGCGCGGCAACGCCGAGAGCGCGACGGTGACCGACGGCATCGCCACCCGCGCCGCCACCGAGGCCCAGGAAGGCGGCCAGGCGGTGGCCCAGACCGTCGACGCGATGAAGGCCATCGCCCAGCGCATCTCGGTGATCGACGACATCGCCTACCAGACCAACCTGCTGGCGCTGAACGCGGCCATCGAGGCCGCCCGCGCCGGCGAGCACGGCAAGGGCTTCGCGGTGGTCGCCGCCGAGGTGCGCAAGCTGGCCGAGCGCAGCCAGGTCGCCGCCCAGGAGATCGGCCAGCTCGCCGGCAACAGCGTGCAGCTGGCCGAGAAGGCCGGCCACCTGCTGCAGCAGATGCTGCCCGGCATCCAGAAGACCAGCGCGCTGGTGCAGGAGATCGCCGCGGCCTCGTCCGAGCAGAACGACGGCGTCAGCCAGATCACCCACGCGATGCACCAGCTCAACGGCAACACCCAGCAGACCGCCTCGGCCTCCGAGGAGCTGGCCGCCACCGCCGAGGAGCTGTCGGCGCAGTCCAGCCGCCTGCGTGACCTGATGGCCTACTTCCGCCTCGGCGACGACGGCGGCCGCCCCGCGGCGGCGCCGGCCGGCGGCCACGCGCCGGCTGCCGGGCACGCCGCGCCGGCCGGCCGGCTGCGCTTCGGCCAGGACAGCCGCCACGCCGTGGCGGCGCACTGAACGACCCGCCCGATGCGCCCCGACACCGCCCCGCACCACAACCCGCCCGGCGCGTCCGCGCCCGCCGAGGCGGCGCAGCCGCTGCTGCGCATGGCCGTCGGCGCCGAGGCGCTGGCCGTGCCGATCGACGACGTGCGCGAGATCCTCGAGGTCGGCCGCCTGACCGCGCTGCCGCGCACCCCGGCCTTCGTGCGCGGGGTGATGAACCTGCGCGGCGCGGTGGTGCCGGTGATCGACCTGGCCGCCCGCGTCGGCCGCGCGCCCACGGTGCTGGGCAGGCGCAGCTGCGTGGTCGTCGTCGAGACCGGCCAGCACGCGGACGAGGCCGCCGACGCCGCGGCCGAGCACGCCGACGAGGACGAGACCGGCCCGCTGGTCGTCGGCCTGCTGGTCGACGCGGTCTACGAGGTCTTCGACGTGCCGGCCTCCGGCATCGAGCCGGTGCCGCCGCTGGGCACGCGCATCGCCGCGGACTTCCTGCGCGGCATGACGCGCGCCCGCGGCGAGGTCATCGGCGTGCTGGCGCTCGAGCGGGTGCTGGCCCGCCACGAGCTGAGCCAGCTGATCGCCGCACACGCCCCGCACTGAGCGCGCCCCCCGCGCCGCCGTCCCCGCACCCCGCCACATGAAGCCGCTGTCGAACAAGGCCTTCGCCGCCGTGACCCGCCTGTTCGAGGACGTCTCGGGCATCCGCCTGGGCGAGAACAAGCAGGCCCTGGTGGCCGGCCGGCTGCAGCGCCTGGCCGCCGAGGCCGGCGTCGACGACGTCGACGCCTACGTCGAGCAGCTGCTGCGCGGCGGCGCGCCGGCGCAGGAGATGACGCGGCTGATCGACCGGCTGACGACCAACGAGACCTACTTCTTCCGCGAGCCCCAGCACTTCAACCACCTCGCCGACCGCGTGCGTGCGCTGGCTCCGGGCCGCGAGTTCAACCTCTGGAGCGCGGCCAGCTCGTCGGGCGAGGAGGCCTACAGCGCGGCGATGGTGCTCAGCGACCTGCTGGGCGCGCCGGGCGAGCGCGCGCCCTGGCGCATCGTCGGCACCGACCTGTCGACGGCGATGGTCGACAGCGCGCGCCGCGGCCTGTACCCGATCGACCGCGCCCGCCTGGTGCCGCCGGACTACCTGAAGCGCTTCTGCCTGAAGGGCACCGGGCCGGCCACCGGCCAGATGCTGGTCAGCCGCGAGCTGCGCGCCCGGGTGCAGTTCGAGGGCGCGAACCTGATGCAGCCGCTGCCCGCCGGGCTGCCGATGTTCGACGTGATCTTCCTGCGCAACGTGCTGATCTACTTCGACAACGCGGCCAAGGCAGCGATCGTGCGGCGCGTGCTGGAACGGCTCAAGCCCGACGGCGTGCTCTACACCGGCCACGCCGAGTCGCTGAGCAACCTGGACCTGCCGGTGCGCCTGCTGAGCACCGCGGTGCACGGCCATGCCTGAGGCACGCGACCCGCCCGCGCGGCCGCTGGCCGACCGGCCCGCGCCCGCGGTGCCGCGCGCGGCCGGCGCGGCGCCGCCGCGCCCGGCCCGCGCCACGGCGGCCGGCGCGCCGGCCGCGGCGGACACCCGCCCGGCCCCGCTGGCCCCCGTGCCGCGGCCGCTGCGGCCGACCGCCCCCCCGGCGCCGACCCGGCCCGCCGGCGCGCACGCGGCCGCCCGGCCACAGGAGCTGCCCGGGGCCACCCGCCCCATGGACCCGTTCGCGCCCACGCGACCGATGGACCCGTTCGGGGCCACCCGACCGATGGACGCGTTCGGCGTTACCCGGCCGATGGATCCGTTCGGCGTCACCCGGCCGATGGACCCCTTCGCCGCCACGCGGCCGATGGACCCCTTCGCGCCGACCCGCCCGGCCGCGCTGCCCCCCGCCGCCGCGCCGCGTGCCGCGCTGCCGGCCGCGCCGGCGCCCGGCCCGGGCGACTGGCAGCTGCCCGGCGCGCCCGGCGCCCACCTGGTGCTGATGCCGGGCCAGATGCACCTGGGCCGCCAGGCGGCCAGCGTGCGCACGCTGCTGGGCTCCTGCGTGGCGATCACGCTGTGGCACCCGCAGCTGCGCATCGGCGGCATGTGCCACTACCTGCTGCCCTCGCGCCGCCGCCGCGCCGGCGAGGCGGCCGACGGCCGCTACGGCGACGAGGCGGTCGAGGCCATGGTGCAGCGCCTGCGCCAGCTCGGCGCCCAGCCCGGCGAGTTCATCGCCCACCTCTACGGCGGTGCCGACACGCTGGCCTCGATCGGCGGCAGCGCGCGCTTCAACGTCGGCGAACGCAACATCGAGCAGGGCTGGACGCTGATCGAGCGCTACGGCTTCCAGCTCGACGGCGTCGACGTCGGCGAGGACGTGCCGCGCGTCGTCGCGCTGACGCTGGCCGACGGCGCGGTGCAGATGCGCCGCGGCCACGGCCAGGCGCCCGACCACCTGCGCGGCTGAGCACCGGCCGCCCCACCCCGAACCCTGCAGGAGCCTGCGCCATGCCGCCCGCCCCGTCGCACCCCCGCCCCACCACCGCCATCGTCGTCGACGACTCCGCGGTGGTGCGCAAGCACCTGGCCGAGCTGCTCACCGCCGGCGGCATCGAGGTCATCGCCACCGCCAGCGACCCGCTGTTCGCCTGGCCCAAGATGGCCGCCCGCTGGCCCGACGTGGTGGTGCTGGACGTCGAGATGCCGCGCATGGACGGGCTGAGCTTCCTGCGCAAGATCATGGCCGAGCGCCCGACGCCGGTGGTGATGTGCTCGACGCTGACCGCCGCCGGCGCGACGACGACGATGCAGGCCCTGGCCGAGGGTGCGGTGGCCTTCGTCACCAAGCCGGCGCTGGGCCTGCGCGACTTCCTGGCCGACCCGTCCAACGGCCTGGTCGCCGCGGTGCGCGCCGCCGCCGCCAGCAACCTGCGCGCGATGCGGCCGCGCGCCGCCGCCGGGGCCGCCGCCGCGCCGCGTCCGGTGCCAGTGCCGGCGCCGGCGCTGCGCAGCGCGGCGCCCGCGGCCGGCGCGCTGTCGGTGACCACCGACCGGGTCATCGCGGTCGGCGCGTCCACCGGCGGCGTGCAGGCCATCGAGACGGTGCTGACCGCGCTGCCGCGCACGACGCCCGGCATCGTCATCGTGCAGCACATGCCCGAGAAGTTCACCACCGCGCTGGCCGAGCGGCTGAACGGCCTGTGCGCGATGGAGGTCAAGGAGGCGGCCGACGGCGACCGCGTGATCGACGGCCGCGTGCTGATCGCCCCCGGCGGCCGCCACATGCAGCTGGTGCGCAACGGCGCGCAGTACGCGGTGACGGTGCGCGACGGCCCGCTGGTCAACCGCCACAAGCCCTCGGTGGACGTGCTGTTCCGCTCGGTGGCTGCCGCCGCCGGCGCCAACGCGCTGGGCGTGATCCTCACCGGCATGGGCGACGACGGCGCCCGCGGCCTGCGCGAGATGCGCGAGGCCGGTGCCCGCACCGCCGCCCAGGACGAGGCCAGCTGCACCGTCTGGGGCATGCCGCGCGAGGCGGTGCGCCTGGACGCCGCCGACGACGTGCTGCCGCTGGGCCAGGTCGCCTCCTGGCTGCAGCAGGCCGGCGCGACGCGCGCCCTGGCCGTCTGAGCCGCCGCCACCGCCGACCGCCCTTCTTCCCCCGCGCCGCGAGCCCGCCACCATGAACCCCGCCGCCCCGGCCACCCCACCCGCCCGCCGACGCGGGCTGCGCGCCCTGCTCCACCCCGGCCAGCGCCTGATGTTCGCGCTGCCGCTGTCGGCCAAGCTGGCCCTGCTGGCCGTCTCGCTGATGCTGCCGATGGCGCTGATGGTCTTCCAGACCCTGCACGGCCACTGGCGCGACCACGGCCTGGCCGTCAGCGCCCGGCAGGGGGTGGCGGCGACCGAACGCCTGGTCGCGGTGATGCTGGAACTGCAGCGCCTGCGCGGCCTGACGCACCGGCTGCAGGCCGGCGACCCGACCGTGCGCGCCCAGCGCGAGGACACCCGCCGCCTGCTGATCCAGGCGCTGGCCGCCGCCGACGCGCCGGTGGCGGCCCTGGGCCAGCCGGTCATCGCCGAGGCCTGGCGCCTGCAGCGCGGGCAGGCGCGCAGCCTGGCCGGCGAGACCCCGGCGGCCGACGCCGAGGCCGATTTCGCGGCGCACACCGTGGCGCTGTCCGAACTGCGCCGCATGCTGCTGCTGGTCGGCGACCACAGCGGCCTGCTGCTGCAGTCCGACCCGCGCAGCGAGTTCCTGGCCGAGATGCTGGTGGCCACGCTGCCGGCGGCGATGGAGACGGTGGCCGCCGCGCGCGGCACCGGTGCCGGCGTGCTGGCCCGTGGCGAGGCCACGCTGGCGCAGCGCGCCACGCTGCTGGGCGCCGCCGGCCAGCTGGCCCAGGCCATGGGCGACCTGGGCAACCAGGTGGCCGCCCAGCAGCACCGCGGCGGCCAGCCGCTGAGCGCCTGGCCGCCGGCGCGCGACCGCGTGCAGGACCTGCGCCAGCAGCTGGCGCTGCGCTTCGGCGCCGAGCAGCCGCAGGGCTCCGCCGACGAGTTCTTCACCCGCGCCAGCACCACGCTGGACGCGCTGCACAGCCTGCACGCCGAGACCGCGCGCGCGCTGGACCTGGCGCTGCAGGCGCGCCAGGCGCAGGTGCGCCGTGCGATGGCCTGGCAGACCGGGCTGTGCGCGGCCAGCCTGGCGCTGCTGCTGTACCTGATGGCCGCGTTCTTCGCCTCCTTCCAGGTCGCGCTGCGCGTGCTGCAGCGCGGCACCGACGCGATGGCCCGCGGCGACCTGGCCCACCGCACCCAGGTGCGCGGCCGCGACGAGCTGGCGCAGATCGGCCAGACGGTGGACGCCACCTGCGCGCGCCTGTCCGGACTGGTCGCCGAGATCCGCTCCAGCGCCGCCCTGGTCAACCTGGCCGGCCAGCAGGTGGCCGAGGGCAGCCAGCGCCTGTCGGAGCGCACCGACACCCAGGCCGGCAGCCTGCGCCACACCGTCGAGGCGATCAACCAGCTCAGCCAGGCCGTGGCGCAGAACGCCGAGGCCGCCCGCGCGCTGGACACGCTGACCCAGGCGCTGGCCCAGCAGGCCGAGGCCGGCCACGGCGCGATGGCCGAGACGGTGGGCGCGATGGCCCGCATGCAGGAGGCCTCGCAGCGCGTGGCCGAGGTCGTCGCGGTGATCGACGACGTGGCCTTCCAGACCGGCATGCTGTCGCTCAACGCCGCGGTCGAGGCCGCGCGCGCCGGCGAGGCCGGCAAGGGCTTCGCGGTGGTCGCCGCCGAGGTGCGCCAGCTGGCCCAGCGCTGCGCCGAATCGGCCGAGGAGATCCGCGCGCTGATCGGCGACGCCTCGTCCCAGGTCGACACCTCGGCCGACAAGCTGCAGCACGTCAGCGCCGCGCTGGACACCATCGTCAACGGCGTGCGCGAGGTCAGCGGCCGGCTGGGCTCGATCTCCAGCGCCAGCACCCAGCAGAGCGCCGGCCTGGGCGAGGTCACCGACAGCGTCGGCAGCCTGGACCAGATCACCCGCGAGAACGCCGCGCTGGTCGAGATGTCGACCCGCGCCTCGGCCTCGCTGGTCGAGCGCGCCGAGTCGCTGCGCGAGGCCGTGCAGTCGATGCGGCTGCGCCAGGCCTCGGCCGACGAGGCCTACGCGCTGGTCGAGCGCGCGGAGGCCCATGTCGCCGCGGTCGGCCGCGAGCGCGCCTTCGCCGACTTCCAGCGCCCGGACGGCGGCTTCATCGACCGCGACCTGTACCTGTTCGTCGTCGACCGCAACGGCCTGTTCACCGCCTACGGCGCCAACCCGCAGCTGGTGGGCCAGCCGGCCAGCGCGGTGCGCGGCCTGGAGCCGACGACCTTCCTCGAGCGCATCTGGGGCGCGGCCGACGCCGGTGGCGGCTGGGTGCAGTACGACGTGGTCAGCCCGGGCACCGGCGAGGTCACGCCCAAGGAGTCCTACATCCGGCCGCTGGGCCAGGCCGAGCTGATCGGCTGCGGCGCCTACCGCCGCGAGGGCGCGGCCAGCGTGCGTGCGGGCAAGCCGCGCGCCGTGGCCTGGCAGCCGACGCACTGAGCGGCCGCGCTCAGGCCCCCTGCTCGGGCGCCGCCGGCAGCGGCCGGGCGTCGCCGGCCCCCGCCGGCGCCGCGGCCGGCCGCGGTGCGCGCACCAGGTAGCTGTAGAGCACCGGCACCACCACCAGCGTCAGCAGCGTGCTGGTCAGCACGCCGCCGATGATGGCCCGGCCCATCGGCGCCTGCAGTTCGCCGCCGTCGTTCAGCGCCAGGGCCAGCGGCAGCATGCCGAAGACCATCGCCGCGGTGGTCATCAGGATCGGCCGCATCCGCGTCAGCCCGGCGTGCAGCAGCGCGTCGGCCACGCCCGCGCCGGCGCGCCGCGCCTGGTTGGCGCAGTCGACCAGCAGGATGGCGTTCTTGGTCACCAGGCCCATCAGCATGACCAGCCCGATCATGCTGAAGACGTTCAGCGTGCTGCGCCACAGCAGCAGCGCGCCCATCACGCCGATCAGCGCCAGCGGCAGGCTGGCCATGATGGCGATGGGCTGGGTGAAGCTGCCGAACTGGCTGGCCAGCACGATGTAGATGAAGACCACGGCCAGCGCCATCGCGCCCAGCATCGCGCCGAAGGCGTCCTGCTGGTCCTGCGTCTGGCCGCCGACGTCGAAGCGGTAGCCCGGCGGCAGCGGCGTGGACTTGACCAGCTTCTGCACGTCGGCGCCGACGTCGCCCGCGGCGCGGCCCTGCACGCCGGCGAACACCGCCTCGCGGCGCTGCAGGTTCTGGCGCCGGATGATCTCGGGGTTGAACACCGGGGTGATGCTGGCGACGCTGTCCAGCGCGATCGGCGTGCCGTCCTTGGCGAAGGCCACCGGCAGCTGGCGCAGCTGGTCCACGCGCTCGCGGCGGGCGGCGTCCAGGCGCAGCACCACGTCGACCTGCTCGCCGTCGGGCGTGGTCCAGTAGGTCGCCGTCTCGCCGTTGACGTAGGCGCGCAGGCTGGAGGCCAGCTGCGGCGCGGTCAGCCCCAGCTCGCGCACCGCCTCGGGCTTGAGCCGCACCGCCCAGGCCGGGATGCCCGGGCGCACCGAGACCTCGACGTCCACCGTGCCGGGGATCTTCTTCACCTGCTCGGCGAAGTCGGTGGCCACGCGGGCCAGGCCCTCCGGGTCGCTGCCCAGGATGGCCACGTAGATCGGCCGGTTGAAGCCCAGCGCCACCTCGATACCCGGGATGCGCGCCACCGCGGCGCGCAGCGCGTCCTCGACCTGCTTCTGCGAGCGCGTGCGCTCGGCGCGGTCCTTCAGCGCGATGTCCAGCCAGGCCTGGTTGCGCTGGCCGGCGCCGCCGATCCAGGTCGACAGCGTCTTCACCTCGGGCAGGGCCAGCACGATCTGCTCGACCTGGCGCACCTTGGCGTCGCTGCGCTCCAGGCTGGCGCCCTCGGGCAGGCGCAGCTGCAGCCGGGTGAAGCCCTGGTCGACGTCGGGGATGAACTCGCTGCCCACCAGCGGCGCCAGCGCCAGCGCGCCGGCGAAGCTCAGCGCGCCGATCCACAGCACCAGGCCGCGCGGCGTCAGCGTGGCGCGGCGCCAGCGGCGCGGCCCGGCCGCCAGGCGCCGGCCGCTGTGCGGGTCGAAGCCCCGGCCCCAGGCCGGCAGCGGCAGCGCCCAGCGCCGCGCCGAGAAGGCCCAGCGCACCAGGCGCTCGTACAGCCCGTGCAGCGCGTCCAGCCCGCGGTCGGTGGCGCGGATGGCGTGGCCGATGCCCGGCGCGCGCTTGAGCCAGGCGTTCCAGCGGTCGCCCGGCGGGTCGGGCCAGACGGCCGAGAGCATCGGGTCCAGCGTGAAGCTGACGAACAGGCTGACCAGCACCGCCACCGCCACGGTGATGCCGAAGGGGTAGAAGAACTTGCCGACGATGCCGCCCATGAAGGCCACCGGCACGAACACCGCGCACAGCGCGAAGGTGGTGGCCATCACCGCCAGGCCAATCTCCTGCGTGCCGTCGGCGGCGGCGCGGTGGTGGTCCTTGCCCAGGCCGACGTGGCGCACGATGTTCTCGCGCACGACGATGGCGTCGTCGATCAGCAGGCCGATGCACAGGCTCAGCGCCATCATCGTCATGAAGTTCAGCGTGAAGCCCAGCGCGTGCACCGCGATGAAGCTGGAGACCACCGCGATCGGCAGCGTCAGCCCGGTGATCACGGTCGAGCGCCAGGAGTGCAGGAACAGGAAGACGATGGCCACCGTCAGCAGCGCGCCCTCGACCAGCGTGCGCTGCAGCCCGTCCAGCGACTGCTGCACCCAGTCGCTGTTGGCATAGACCTGGCGCAGCTCGACGTCGGGCGGCAGGGCCTGGCGCAGCTCGGCGGCGGCGGCCTGCACCGCGCGGCCGGTGGCCACGATGTTGGCGTCCTGCTGCTTGAAGACGTTGAACACCACGGCGCGCTGGCCGTCGACGCGGGCCAGCGCGTCGGGCTCGCGCTCGCGCTCGCTGAGCCGGCCCAGGTCGCCCAGGGTCAGGGCCAGCGGGCCGCGCCGCGCCACCACCAGGCCGGCGAAGTCGCGCGGGTCGCGCACCCGGCCCTCGACGCGCAGCAGCGCGTCGCCGACGCGGTCGCTGAGCAGGCCCACCGGCTGGTCGGCGTTGGCCTCGCGCAGCGCGGTGGCCAGCTCGGCCGGCGTGATGCCGTGGGCGCGCAGCCGCGCCGGGTCGAGGTCGATGCGCACCTCGCGCGGCGCCAGCCCGGCCAGCTCGATGCGGGCCACGCCCTCGACGCGCTGCAGGCGCTTGTCCACCTGCTGCTCGGCCAGCAGCGACAGCTCGCGCGGGCCGCGCTGCGCACCCAGCAGCGCCAGCACCACCACCGGCTGGGCGTTGTCGTTGTTGAAGCGCTGCACCTTGGGCGGCCGCGCGTCGCGCGGCAGCGCCGACTGCACCGAGGAGACCTGGTCGCGCAGGTCCTGCAGCGCCCGGTTCATGTCGGCGTTGAGGTTGAACTCGACGCCGGTCTGGCTGCGCCCCTCCAGGCTGCGCGAGCTGATGCGCTTGACCCCGGCCACGCTGTTGACCGCCGACTCCAGCGGCTTGGTCACCTCGCGTTCCACCGCCTCGGGCGAGGCGCCGGGGTAGTCGACCTCGATGAAGGCGCCGGGCGGCGCGACGTCGGGCATCTGCTCGACGCCCAGGCGCAGGTAGGAGAAGCCGCCCAGCACGCACAGCGCGACCATGACCATGGTGGCGAAGACGGGGTTGGCGATGGCGACGCGGGTGATCCACATGGCGGGGTCCTGTCGGGGCGCCGGCGGGCGCCCGGGAAGCGGTGGGCGGGAACGGCGCGGCCGGGCCCGGCGGCCGGCATGCCGGCGTGCCGGCGCGGCGGCCCGGCGTCAGCGCAGCGCGCGTGCGGCCGGCTCGGCGCCGGCCGAGGCGGCCAGCGCCTGCGCGGCCTGCGAGGCGCGCGCCGGCACGGCGTCGGCGGCGGCCTGCACGCGCGCCGGCCGGCCCTCGCGCAGCTGCTCGAAGCGCGTGGCCAGCACGGTGGCGCCGGCGTCCAGCCCGGCCAGCACCTCGACGCGGCCGCCGGCCTCGTCGCGCCGGCCCAGCGTCACCGCGCGCCGGGCCAGCCGGCCGTCGGCGATGACCCAGACCTGGGCCTGGCCGGCGCTGAGCGTGACCGCCGCCTGCGGCAGCAGCAGGCGCTGCTGGGCGTCGGGCAGGCGCACGCGGGCCAGCGCGTACTGGCCGGCGCGCAGGCGCTCGCCCGGGTTGTCCAGCGCGACGACCACGCCGATGGCGCGCGTGCCCGGCTCGGCCGCCGGCGCGATGCGCGCCAGCGTCGCGGCCACCGGCGCGTCGCTGCCCTCGACCTGCAGCGCCACCGCCATGCCCGGCTGCAGCCAGCCGACCTCGTGCGTGGGCACCGTGCCGGCCAGCTCCAGCCGGCGCAGGTCGACCAGGCTGAGCACCGGCTGCTCGGGCGCCACCTGCTCGCCGGGCAGGGCCTGGCGGCGGGCGACGATGCCGTCGATCGGCGCCAGCAGCACCGCGTCGCGGCGTGCGCTGCGGGTGGTCTCCAGCGCGGCCTGGGCGGCGGCCAGCGCGGCGCGGGCGGTGTCCAGCTGGGTGCGCGAGTTCTCCAGCGCGATCGGCGAGATGAAGTCCTGCGCCGCCAGGCGCTCGTTGCTGGCGTGGCTGCGCTCGGCCTGGGCCAGGCTGGCGCGGGCCGAGGCCAGCTGCGCGCCGCGCTCGGCGATGCGGCTGTCCAGCTCGACGATGTCGATGCGGCCCAGCACCTGGCCGGCGCGCACGCGCTCGCCTTCGGCGACGTGCAGCGCGCTCAGCGTGCCGGCGGCCTTGGCGCGCAGCTGGGCGGTCTGCGGCGCCACCAGCGGGCCGGAGAACTCCAGCGTGCGCGGCAGCGCGGCCTGCACCGGGCGCACCACCTCGTCGGCGCGGAAGTCCAGCGGCACCGCCGCCGAGGCGGCCGCCGCCGGCCGCTGCGCCGCCAGTGCGGCCCCCCAGCCGGCCGGCCCGCGCGGCAGCAGCCACACGGCCGCCCCGACCACCCCCGCCAGCAGCACGCCGCCAGCCCACCACCCTGCCCTGCGCATGTCGCGCTCCTTTCTGCCTTGTGTCGCCCTCGTGAAGCGACGCGCAGTCTAGAAGCTGGCCGGCGGGGCGCCCACCCCCTGCCCGACGAACTGCCGGACGGGCCGACGAAGCGCAGCAGCGGCCGACCGGCGGCGGCGCGGCCGGGCCGCGTCAGCGCGGCGCCTGGGCGGCGATGGGCGGCAGCGGCAGCGCCACGTCGCCGCACTGCGCGCGGTGGCGCAGCACATGGTCCATCACCACCAGCGCCAGCAGGGCCTCGGCGATCGGCGTGGCGCGGATGCCCACGCAGGGGTCGTGGCGGCCGAAGGTTTCGACCTGGGTCGGCGCGCCGGCGCGGTCGATCGAGGCCTTGGGCAGGCGGATCGAGCTGGTCGGCTTGATCGCCAGCGAGACCACCAGGTCCTGGCCGGTGCTGATGCCGCCGAGCACGCCGCCGGCGTGGTTGCTGGCGAAGCCCGCCGGCGTCAGCTCGTCGCCATGGTGGCTGCCGCGCTGGGCGACGACGCCGAAGCCGTCGCCGACCTCGACGCCCTTGACCGCGTTCAGGCCCATCATCGCGTGGGCGATGTCGGCGTCCAGCCGGTCGTACAGCGGCTCGCCCAGGCCGGCGGGCACGCCGTGGGCGCGCACCTCGATGCGCGCGCCGCAGGAGTCGCCGGACTTGCGCAGCGCGTCCATGTAGGCCTCGAGCTCGGGCACGATGGCGGCGTTGGGCGCGTAGAAGGGGTTCAGCGGGATCTGCGACGCGTCCTCGAAGGGGATGGCGATGTCGCCGAGCTGGCTCATCCAGCCGCTGAAGGTGGTGCCGTGGCGTTCCTTCAGCCACTTGCGCGCCACCGCGCCGGCGGCCACCGTGGGCGCGGTCAGGCGGGCCGAGGAGCGGCCGCCGCCGCGCGGGTCGCGCAGGCCGTACTTGCGCCAGTAGGCGTAGTCGGCGTGGCCGGGACGGAAGGTGTCCAGGATGTTGCCGTAGTCCTTGCTGCGCTGGTCGGTGTTGCGGATCAGCAGGCAGATCGGCGTGCCGGTGGTCTGGCCCTCGTAGACGCCGGACAGGATCTCCACCGCGTCGGCCTCGTTGCGCTGGGTGACGTGGCGGCTGGTGCCCGGGCGGCGGCGGTCCAGCTCGGGCTGGATGTCGGCCTCGGACAGCGCCAGCCCGGGCGGGCAGCCGTCGATCACGCAGCCGATGGCCGGGCCGTGGCTCTCGCCAAAGTTGGTGACGCGGAACAGTTCGCCGAGGGTGGAGCCGGACATGGAGCGCTCGCCGTGACAGGAAAAAGAAAGGGCCCGGCGCAGGGGCGCCGGGCCCGGGATTGTCGCAGCCCGCCGCGCGGGCGGCCGCCGCTCAGAGCTTGGGCTCGGCCGGCGCGCCTTCCTCGACCGGCCAGTCGCGGATGTAGGCCTTGAGCATGCGGTTCTCGAAGTCCTGGCCGTCGACCACGGCCTTGGCCACGTCGTAGAACGAGATCACGCCCATCAGCGTGCGCTGGTCCAGCACCGGCATGTAGCGGGCGTGGCGCTGCAGCATCATGCGGCGCACCTCGTCGATCTCGGTCTCGGGCGTGCAGGTCAGCGGCGCGTCGTCCATCACCGTGCGCACCGTCAGCGTGCCCACCGAGCCGCCGTTCTTCACCACCGCGGCGATGACCTCGCGGAAGGTCAGCATGCCCTCGAGGTCGCCGTACTCCATCACCACCAGCGAGCCGATGTCGTGCTCGGCCATGGTCTGCACGGCGTCGGACAGCGGCTGCGAGGCCGAGACGGTGAACAGCGCATTGCCCTTGACGCGGAGGATGTCGCTGACTTTCATGGGGATCTCCTGGGGTGTCACGCCCCTCGGTGACAGGGGCCAGTGAGCAACATAGCACACAATGTCCACACACCCCACACCGGCTTCCGCCCCTCCACCATGCCAGGCCCCAGCGACCCCGGATTCGACACCCTCGCGCTGCACGCCGGCGCCGCGCCCGACCCGGCGACCGGCGCCCGCGCCACCCCCATCCACCTGAGCACCAGCTTCGTGTTCCAGAGCAGCGAGCACGCCGCCTCGCTGTTCAACATGGAGCGCTCGGGCCATGTCTACAGCCGCATCAGCAACCCCACCACCGCGGTGCTGGAGGAGCGGGTGGCGGCGCTGGAGGGCGGTGTCGGCGCCATCGCCACCGCCAGCGGCCAGGCCGCGCTGCACCTGGCGGTGAGCACGCTGGCCGGCGCCGGCCACCACATCGTGGCCAGCGCGGCGCTGTACGGCGGCAGCCACAACCTGCTGGACTACACGCTGCGCCGCTTCGGCATCGAGACCACCTTCGTGCCGCCCGGCGACCTGGACGCCTGGCGCGCCGCGATCCGCCCCAACACCCGGCTGCTGTTCGGCGAGACCCTGGGCAATCCGGGGCTGGACGTGCTGGACATCCCGGCCGTCTCGGCCATCGCCCACGCCCAAGGCCTGCCGCTGCTGGTCGATTCCACCTTCACCCCGCCCTGGCTGTTCAGGCCGCTGGAGCATGGCGCCGACCTGGTGTTCCACTCGGCGACCAAGTTCCTGTCCGGCCACGGCACGGTGGTGGGCGGCGTGCTGGTCGACGGCGGCGGCTTCGACTGGGAGGCCAGCGGCCGTTTCCCCGAGCTGACCGCGCCCTACGACGGCTTCCACGGCATGGTGTTCTCCGAGGAGAGCACGGTCGGCGCCTTCCTGCTGCGCGCCCGGCGCGAGGGCCTGCGCGACTTCGGCGCCTGCATGAGCCCGCACACCGCCTGGCTGATCCTGCAGGGCATCGAGACCCTGCCGCTGCGCATGGCCCGCCACGTCGAGAACACGCGCAAGGTGGTGCAGATGCTGGCCGGGCACCCGATGGTGGCCCGCGTCGGCTACCCCGAGCTGGAAAGCCACCCCAGCCACGCGCTGGCCAAGCAGCTGCTGCCCAAGGGCTGCGGCGCGGTGTTCAGCTTCGACCTGAAGGGCACGCGCGCCCAGGGCGTGGCCTTCATCGAGGCGCTCAAGCTGTTCTCCCACCTGGCCAATGTGGGCGACTGCCGCTCGCTGGTGATCCACCCGGCCAGCACCACCCACTTCCGCATGGACGACGCGGCGCTGGCGCGCGCCGGCATCGGCCCCGGCACCATCCGGCTGTCGGTCGGCCTGGAGGACGCGGACGACCTGGTCGAGGACCTGAAGCGGGCCCTCAAGGCGGCGGAAAAGGCAGCGGAGAAGGCAGCATGAAACTCGAAGTCCAGGGCCGCGAGGTCTATGTCTACACCGGCGGCAAGCCCTTCGACGCGGCGCTGCCCACCGTCGTCTTCCTGCACGGCGCGCTGCACGACCACAGCGGCTGGACGCTGCTGGCGCGCTGGGCCGCGCACCACGGCTTCGGCGTGCTGGCGGTGGACCTGCCGGCGCACGGCCGCAGCGCCGGCCCGGTGCTGGACTCGGTGCAGGCGCTGGGCGCCTGGGTCGTCGCGCTGCTGGACGCCGCCGGCGTCCGCCAGCCCGGCCAGGCCACCCTGGTCGGCCACAGCATGGGTTCGCTGATCGGCCTGGAGGCCGCCGCCCAGGCACCGGCGCGCATAGCCCGCCTGGTGATGGTGGGCACGGCCTACCCGATGAAGGTCTCCGAGGCCCTGCTGGCCACCGCGGCCAAGGCGCCGCTGAAGGCCATCGAGATGGTCAACAGCTTCTCGATCGCCTCGCTGGCCAGCAAGCCCGGCTACCCCGGCCCGGGCATGTGGCTGCACGGCAGCAACCGCGCGCTGATGCGCCGCATCCTGAACGGCCCCAACGCCACCGGCTGCGCGGTGAACCTGTTCCACCACGACTTCAGCGTCTGCGACCGCTACGACAACGGCCTGGCCGCCGCCGCCCAGGTGACCGCCCAGGTCACCTTCGTGCTCGGCCAGCAGGACCAGATGACGCCCCCGCGCGCCACCCGCGAGATCGCCGCGGCGCTGAAGGCCAAGGTGGTGACCGTGCCCGGCGCCGGCCACAGCATCCCGGCGGAGACGCCCGATCCGATGCTGGCGGCACTGCAGGCGGCGTTGCGCTGAGAGTCGTCTTTCGGCGCTTTGCTGACGTTCTCTGCCCCTACGCGGCGAAGACTTGTGTCGTGTGTCGCACAAGCAAAGCGGCGTCGGGGCCCGCTGCGGCGCTTCACGGAGGCGGTCGGCGCTGCG
>Ga0255210_1000019_pt1 | contig 125675 bp, 117 predicted proteins | sample Miss_Yuk_RepA_8d_FD_188422 | JGI IMG/M metagenome (GOLD analysis project Ga0255210, IMG submission 188422) | Freshwater microbial communities from Mississippi River, Louisiana, United States - Miss_Yuk_RepA_8d | ecosystem: Environmental > Aquatic > Freshwater > River | place: USA: Louisiana...
GGGCAGCAAGTGGCTGTCCAGACCCAAATCGGATCGGCTTGCGCTGCCAAAGAGCCGGAAAGCCGCGATTTCAGACGCAGGCTGCGCATCTACACCTTTGCCGGCGAATAAAGCAGACCTTCCCTAACGCCCGCGGCCCCCCGGGCAGGACACTGCCGGCCTGCACCGGCGGACCGTCCGCCCGGCCAACCCCCTCCCACGACGACGCCCCATGACCACGCTCCAAGTCAACGGCCGCGCCCAGGCGCTGGACATCGACCCCGGCACGCCCATCCTCTGGGCGCTGCGCGACACGCTGGGCCTGACCGGCACCAAGTTCGGCTGCGGCGCCGCCCAGTGCGGCGCCTGCACCGTGCACCTCAACGGCCAGGCCATCCGGTCCTGCGTCACCCCGGTGTCGGCCGCCGCCGGCCAGCCGGTGACCACCATCGAGGCGGTCACCGGCGGCGGCGACCGCGTCGGCAACGCCGTGCGCGACGCCTGGATCCGCCACGACGTGGCCCAGTGCGGCTACTGCCAGAGCGGCCAGATCATGAGCGCCACCGCCTTCCTGAAGTCGCTGCCCGCCGGCACCCAGCCCAGCGCCGCCGACATCGACGCCGCGATGGCCGGAAACCTCTGCCGCTGCGGCACCTACGCCCGCATCCGCGCCGCGGTGGCCGACGCCGCCCGCGCCCTGGCCTGAAGGAGCACGCCATGCTGCCCCGCATCGACACCCCCGACGACGCCGCCACCTTCCGCCACGAGCTGCCCGCCGCACTGCAGCGCCTGCTCGACCGCCACGCCGGCCCCGCGCTGCCGCGCCGCAGCTTCCTGAAACTGGCCGGCGCCGGCGGCCTGGGCGGCCTGGCCCTGGGCGTGTTCCCGGCCGGCGCGCTGGCCCAGGCCGGCACGGCGCTCAAGCCCACCCAGCAGCCGGCCGCCTTCGTCGCCATCGCGGCGGACGGCACGGTCACCGTCACGGTCAACCGGCTGGACTTCGGCCAGGGCGTGCAGACCGCGCTGCCGCTGGTGCTGGCCGAGGAGCTGGACGCCGACTGGTCCCGCGTGAGCAGCCGCCACGGCAGCAACGACCCGGCCTATGCCGACCCGCTGTTCGGCATGCACCTGACCGGCGGCTCCAACTCGATCAAGAACAGCTTCACCCAGTACCGCGAGCTGGGCGCGCGCGCCCGCGCCATGCTGCTGGCCGCCGCCGCCCAGCGCTGGCGCGTGGACGTGGCCACGCTGCGCACCGAGCCCGGCGTCGTCGTCGGCCCGGCCGGCCAGCGCGCCGGCTATGGCGAACTGGCCGAGGCCGCCGCCCGCCTGCCGGTGCCCGCCAGCGTGGCGCTGAAGGACCCGAAGGACTTCCGCCTGATCGGCCGCCCGACGACCCGGCTGGACGCCCGCGCCAAGAGCACCGGTACCCAGGACTACGGCATCGACATGAAGCTGCCCGGCCAGCTGACCGCGGTGATCGCGCGGCCGCCGGTGTTCGGCGCCAAGCTGGACAAGGTGGACGACGCGGCCGCCCGCGCGGTGCGCGGCGTCAGGGCCGTGCTGCGCGTGCCGCTGGACCGCGGCGCCGAGGGCGTGGCGGTGATCGCCGACGGCTACTGGCCGGCACGCCAGGGCCGCGACGCGCTGAAGCTGCAGTGGGCCACCGACGGCGTCGAGAAGGTCGACAGCGCGCGCCAGCTGGCGCAATACCGCGCGCTGGCCGAGCAGCCCGGCCCGCGCCACTTCGACGCCGACCTGGCGCCGCTGGCCACCGCACCGCAGCGCATCGAGGCCGAGTTCAGCTTCCCCTACCTGGCCCACGCACCGATGGAGCCGCTGAACTGCACCGTGCGCCTGGGCGCCGACCGGGCCGAGCTGTGGCTGGGCTCGCAGATGCCCGGGCTGGACGGCCTGGCCGCCGCCCGCGCGCTGGGCCTGAAGCCCGAGCAGGTGCAGGTGCATGTGCAGATGGCCGGCGGCGGCTTCGGCCGCCGCGCCGTCCCGACCAGCGAGTACGTGGTCGAGGCCTGCACCATCGCCCGCGCCGCGCGCGCCGCCGGGCTGGACGCCCCGGTGCGCACGCTGTGGAGCCGCGAGGACGACCTGCACGGCGGTTACTACCGCCCGATGCACCTGCACCGCGCCCGCATCGGCTTCGACGCCCAGGGCAAGGTGCTGGCCTGGGACCACGCCATCGTCGGCCAATCCATCCTGGCCGGCTCGCCCTTCGAGGCGATGATGGTGAAGAACGGCATCGACGCCACCGCGGTCGAGGGCATGCGCACGCCCTACCCGCTGCCGATGCGGCTGACGGTGCACCACCCCCAGGTGAACGTGCCGGTGCTGTGGTGGCGCAGCGTGGGCTCCACCCACACCGCCTACGTGATGGAGACGCTGATCGACGAGATCGCCCGCGCGACGCAGCAGGACCCGGTGGCCTACCGCCTGGCCCTGATCGGCGACCAGCACCCGCGCCACAAGGCGGCGCTGCAGCTGGCGGTGGAGCGCAGCGGCTACGGCAAGGCGGCGCTGCCGGCCGGCCGCGCCTGGGGTGTGGCGGTGCACGAGTCCTTCGACACGGTGGTGGCCTATGTCGTCGAGGCCTCGCTGCAGGCTGGCAAGCCGGTGCTGCACAAGGTGACCGCCGGCGTGCACTGCAACCGCGTGGTCAACCCGCGCACGGTGGAGGCGCAGGTGCAGGGCGCGGCGCTGATGGGCCTGGGCATGTGCCTGCCGGGCGCGGCGATCACGCTGAAGGACGGCGTGGTCGAGCAGCACAATTTCGGCGACTACACGGTGGCGCGCATCGGCGACATGCCCGAGATCGCGGTGCACACCGTGCCCAGCAACGACCCGCCCACCGGCATGGGCGAGCCCGGCCTGCCACCGCTGGCCCCGGCCTTCGCCAACGCGCTGGCGCGGCTGACGGGGAAGCCGCTGCGGCAGCTGCCGTTCGCGCTGGGGTGATCGCTGGGTAGGCTGGCCCCGGGGGTCTTGCCTGGGGCCTTGCAGGCTTGCAGCAGCCCGCCGGTCTCGGCCGGCGGCCGACCTACTTTCTTGTCGCGACAAGAAAGTAGGCAAAGAAGCGCTCTTTGAACTTTCCTACGCCACCGCGCGCTGCAACCCCAGCGAGACGGCTGCCTCGCCCGCCTGGCGGGCTCGAACATACCGACATGTGCAGGGCGTGACCAGGACGCGCTACCCGTCCAAGGCGACGGACGAACCCGCACACCCCGGTACGCGGATGGCGGGACCCTCTCGCCGCTACCGTGGTGGCGCCATGCCACGGTACGGCAAGGGGGCACGGAGCACCGGGTGGCGGTGACCGACCCGGTTGGACTGTTCGAGCCCGCCGGGCGGGCGAGGCGCAGCGCAGGGGTGCTGGAAGAACACTCGGCTGGCGTGGCTCAGTTTGGAAGGCGCTTCTTTGCCTACTTTCTTGTCGCGACAAGAAAGTAGGTCGCCAGCCGGGCGAGACCGGCGGGCTGCTGCAAGCGACCACCCACCACGGCCAAACCCAACAGCAACCCCGTCAGGCCCCGGCCGCCGCCACCTTCCGGCTGCGCCGCACCTTCTTCACCGGCACGTCGGCCACAGCCGCGTCCGCCACCACCACCGCCGACTTCTTGGCCGCCGCCCGCCGCCGCGCCGCCGGCCGTGGGGCGGCACCGGCCGCCTGGGCCCGTGCCGCCAGCGCCAGCTCGCGCACACGGGCGATGTCCTCGTCGCTGAACACGCCGTGCACGCCCGAGATCGCCGCCAGCTGCATGCCGTGCTTCAGGCCCAGCTGGTAGATCTCGTGCACCTTCTCCCACTCGATCTGGCGGCCCACGGTGTAGTTCTCGAAACGGCCCTCCAGCGCCAGCACGATGGTCTCGGCCAGGCAGGCGTAGGCCACGCCGGGCGGCAGGCCGATGTTCTTCATCCGCACCTCGCCGGGCAGCTGGATCTCGCCGCTCTCGATGACCAGCACGTCGGGGCGCTTGGCCACCTCGCTGGGCGGCAGGTCCAGCGGCCGCGCCACGTCGGTGATCACGCAGCCGGGCTTGACCTTCATGATGTCCAGCACCTTCTTGCCCGCGCCCGAGGTGGCGGTGACGATCATGTCCATCTCGGCGATGTGCGTGTCGGCCTGGGCCGACAGCACCACCTTGGCGTCGGGCGTCTGCTGCAGGATGGACTCCTTCAGCGCCAGCAGCTTGGCCGTCTCGGGCGAGACCAGGGTCACCTCCTCGGCGGCGCGCACCAGCAGCCGGGCGCAGGCCGCGCCGATGGCGCCGGTGGCGCCGACCACCATGGCCTTGAAGGCGACGCGCTCCTTGCCCCTGGGCTTGGGCAGCAGGCCCATGCGCAGCAGCGCGTCGTGCGCCGCCCACAGCGCGCCCGAGGCGCTGTAGCTGTTGCCGGTGGTGATGGGCAGCGGCGCCTGCCGCGCCACGGTGACGCCGGCATCGCCCACCACCTTGGTGAAGGCGCCCAGGCCCATGATCTGCGCGCCCAGCTTGCGCGCCATCTCGGCCGCAGCCAGCAGGCGCCGGTAGGTGAACTCGGGCGGGTGGGCCATGATCTCGCGCGGCGTGCCGCCCACGCTGATCAGCCAGCCCTCGCATTCCACGCCGGTGGGGCTGCGGATGCCCTCGACCTTGCTGTAGACGAAGGGCGGCGCGTAGGCCATCACCTTCTCCAGCGAATCCATCAGCAGCGGCGGCGAGACGCGGCTGAGCAGCTCGATCGGCTTGACCTTCTTGAAGTACTCCTGCGACAGCGGGTGGATCACGAAGGCGAAGCGGTTGACGCGCCTGAAGCCGCCCGGCCAGACCAGCCGCGGCTCCAGCCCCAGGCCGGTGATGATCTCCAGGTAGTCGTCGTCCAGCAGCGCATCCGCTGCCTTGCCGTTGGCGGCCTGCAGCATCGCGTCGAACAGCTCGGGGCCCAGCACCCGACCGCCCAGCACCGGTGCGCCGTCGACGATCAGCTGCACGCCGCAGGCCGTCAGGTGCTCCAGGCGCTCGTCGTTGACGTTGCTGGTGATCACCGTCTTGCCGGCCAGCTCCTCCAGGCCGAAGGCGTCCAGCGCGTGCGCCGGCGCCACCACCACGGTGGCGTGGGCCATGGCCCGGCGCAGCACGTGGTGCGTCCAGGCGCCCAGCAGGGCGGCCGGCAGCGGGCGCGGGCCGGCCCACTGGGCCACCTGGTGGGCGCCGGTGGCGTACAGGCCCAGCGCGTCCAGCGAGCCCAGCAGCTTGGGCACGCCCAGCTGCAGCAGCGGGTCGGCGAAGCGCAGGTTGGGCGTCCACTCGCCCATGGCCAGCGCCAGCTTGTGCTGGTCCAGGCCGCTGAAGAACAGCACCCGCGCGTTGTCGAAGTAGTGGCCCAGCGCCGCCTGGGTGTGGCGCACCGCCCATTCCAGGAAGACCTCGCCCAGCCGGTCGCCGGTGGTCGGCGTGCACTGCGTGCAGGCGCCGGCCAGCCGGCGCGCCTGCGCGCTGCGCGCCCCGGGCAGCGCCCGGCCGTCGGGGACCAGGCCCAGGCCGATCGCGTCGGCCCGGCCGTCCCATTCGCGCAACAGCGCCTCGGCCGCGCCGAGGTCACCGTCGGTGCCCAGCCGGCGCACGCGCAGCCGCGTGCCCAGCAGGGTGGTGCGGAAGTCGAAATCCTGGCCGCTTGCGCCCAGGCTGATGCCGATCACGTTCTTCATGGGTCGTCCGGTGCACAGTTGAAGCGTCTAGTCTTGACGGAAAACAAGCACATGGCCTTGATCGGCGACATGGCACGCGCGGTCAGCGCGTACGGACTTCCCCGCTTGAAACGCGCGGCCGGCGTGGTCACCAGGCGGCTGCCCATCCCGCAGCCGGTGCTGCTGGTGGGCCCGGGTGCCTGCACCCGATTGGGCCACGCGGTGGCCGACTTCGGCCACCGCCGGCTGCTGCTGGTGACCGACGCCGAGATCACCCGCCTGGGCCTGACCCGCACGCTGACCGAGGCGCTGGACGCCCGCGGCACGCCCTACGTGGTGTTCGACGCGGTGACCCCCGACGCGCCGATCCCGGTGATCGAGCAGGGCGTCCGCCTGCTGCGCGCCGAGCGCTGCGACGGCATCGTCGCGCTGGGCGGCGGGTCGGTGATGGACGCGGCCAAGGTCATCGGCTACGCCGCGGCCAACGCCAAGCACCCGCGGGCGCTGGCCGGCTACTTCCGTGGCCGGCGCGGGCCGCTGCCGATCTACGCCGTGCCCACCACCGCCGGCACCGGCTCGGAGGTGACGGTGGCCGCGGTGATCGCCGACCCGGAGCAGCAGCGCAAGCTGGTCGTCGCCGACACCCGGCTGGTGCCCGAGATGGCCGCGCTGGACCCGCTGCTGATGGTGGGCCTGCCGCCGCCGGTGACCGCCGCCACCGGCATGGACGCACTGACCCATGCCATCGAGGCCTTCATCGGCGACTGGGCCACCGAGCACACCGACCGGCTGGCGCTGGCCGCCGCCGGCCTGGTCTTGCGCCACCTGCGCACCGCGGTGCACGACGGCGCCGACCCGGCCGCGCGCGAGCAGATGGCGCTGGCGGCCACCTATGCGGGCCTGGCCTTCACCCGCGCCAACGTCGGCAACGTCCACGCCCTGGCCCACCAGCTGGGCGCGCACTACCACACCCCCCACGGCCTGGCCAACGCGCTGCTGCTGCCCGGGGTGCTGCGCTTCTCGGCGCCGGCCTGCACCGCCCGCCTGGCCAGGCTGGCCGAGCACGCCGGCCTGACCGAGCCGGGCGACCACACCGCGGCCCGGGCGCAGCGCCTGCTGGCCGCGGTGGACGCGCTGATCGCCGACATCGGCATCCCGCGCACGCTGGACGCGCTGCAGGAGGCCGACATCGCCGCGCTGGCCACCGCCGCCTGCCACGAGGCCGACACCAACTACCCGGTGCCGCGCCGCATGGAGCAGGCCGACGCCGAGGCCCTGCTGCGCGCCCTGCTGCCGGCGGCCGACGCACCGGCGGCCGCGCCCGCCGCCCGGCCGGCGCGCAAGCGCGCCCGCAGCGCCACGCCCCGGACTTCGGGCAAGCCCGGGCTGGACGGCGGCGCCAAGGGCTGATCGACTGCGCCCGACAACAACCCGAAGACATCGGGACCGACAGGGAGCACCATGAAGAGAACCGCAACGATGTACTGGCCGGCGGCTGCGCTGGCCTTGCTGCTGAGCGCCTGCGGCGGGGGCGGCAGCGACAGCGGCAGCACGCCCGCGTCGCAGGTCTCCACCGAGACCTTCCAGCTGCGCACCGCCTACGCCAACGCGGTGGGCGACACCACGACGCGCAGCTTCCAGATCAGCGGCACCGTCTCCGGCGTCGCGATCACCGGCAGCGGCAGCGCCACCCAGGGTGCGCTGGTCGCCGCCAGCTTCGAGGGCCGCTCGGCGCAGTCCAAGACGACGACGATCACCGGCAGCTTCAGCGCCGCCGGCACCACGCCGGTACCGCTGGCGGTGACCACGGTGGCCTATTTCGACAGCAGCCTGAACCTGCTGGGCGAGAACGACGACGGCGAGTACCTGGTGGTCAACAGCGCCACCACGGTGCCGACGACCGCCCGCGTCGGCGACTCGGGCACCTGGTACACCGCCGACCGCTACGACAGCAGCGCCAAGACCACGCGACAGGGCAGCTGGACGGTGACCTATGCGCTGGACGCCGACACCGCGAGCAGCGCCATCCTGCGGCTGACCAGCGTCGAGCGCGACACCAGCAACGCCACCGTGTCGACGACGACCAGCCGCTTCCGCATGACGCCGGCCGGCGCGCTGACGCCGCTGGCCGAGGTCTACTCGGACAGCAGCGGCTCGATGACGCTGACCTACGGCAGCCCCTGACCGGCCGCGGGCGACGGAAATCCGTCCGCCCGCCCGGCCACCGGACGGATTTCCGTACGCTGCCGGCCCGGCGCCGGGCGCCCTCGCGGCGCGCGGCCCGTGAAATCAATCACTTGCCGTCGACGGCGCGGCGGCGCGCGGGCTGGTACGGAGCCTGCAAGCAAGGCGGTCGATGCGCCCCGCCCGCCCGACCGACCGACCGCCCGCCCAGGCGCTGCCCGCCCGCCGGCGGGCCGCCGCCGTGCTGGCTGGCGCGCTGGCCGGCGTGCTGCTGGCCGGCGCCGGCCCCGCCGCGGCCCAGGGCCAGCGGGACACCCTGGGCCTGATCGCCGCCACCGGCACCATCCGGCTGGGCCACCGCGAGTCCTCGGTGCCCTTCTCCTACGTCGACGCCAAGCGCCAGCCCATGGGCTACTCGCACGAGCTGATGCTGCGCGTGGTCGAGGCGGTGCGCAGCGAGCTGAAGCTGCCGGCGCTGACCCTCAAGCTGGTGCCGGTGACCTCGCAGAACCGCATCGCCCTGGTGCAGAACGGCACGGTCGACCTGGAATGCGGCTCGACCAGCCACACCCGCGAGCGCGCCCGCGAGGTGGCCTTCTCGGTGTCGATCTTCGTCGCCCAGACGCGGCTGCTGGTGGCGCAGGACTCGCGCATCCAGGATTTCACCGACCTGCCCGGCAAGCGCGTGGCGGTGACCGCCGGCACCACCTCGGACCGGCTGCTGCGCCTGCACGCCCAGCGCCAGGGCTGGTCGCTGGACGTCCGCCAGGCGCGCGAGCACAGCGAGGCCTTCCAGATGCTGGCCAGCGGCCAGGCCGACGCCTTCATGCTCGACGACGCGCTGCTGCTGGGCGAGCGCGCCAAGGCGGCCCAGCCCGAGCGCTGGGCGGTGCGCGGCACGCCGCTGTCCACCGAGTTCTACGCCTGCATGATGCGCCGCGACGACCCGGCCTTCCGCGCCGTCGTCAACCGCGCGCTGAGCCGGGTGATGCAGTCCGGCGAAGCCCTGCGCCTGTACCAGCGCTGGTTCCAGCGCCCGATCCCGCCGAGCAACCTGAACCTGGCCTGGCCGCCGCCGCCGGCGCTGCTGGCGCTGTACCGCCAGCCCAGCGATCAGGTGCCCGACGGACCCTGAGCACACCGGCACCGACCCGCATGCCGCCAACGCGCCGAATGGCGCAACATCGACCCCCTGTCCCCTCCCACCACAAGGAAGCCCCCATGACCTCCCTGCCCATCGCCCGCCTGCTGGCCGTCGCCGCCGCCGCGCTGGTCGCCGCCACCGCGGCCCAGGCCGACACGCTGAAGAAGATCAAGGACTCCGGCGCCGTCACGCTGGGCGTGCGCGAGTCCTCCGGCCTGTCCTACACCATCGGCAACGGCAAGTACGTGGGCTTCCACACCGAGATGGCCGAGCGCGTCATCGCCGACCTGCAGAAGCAGCTGGGCCTGGCCAAGCTGGAGATCAAGTACCAGCCGGTGACCTCGCAGAACCGCATCCCGCTGGTGCAGAACGGCACGGTCGACCTGGAGTGCGGCTCGACCACCAACAACGCCGCGCGCCAGAAGGACGTGTCCTTCGCGATGACCACCTACGTCGAGGAGGTGCGCATCGCGGTCAAGGCCAACTCGGGCATCTCGACGATCAACCAGCTCAACGGCAAGACCGTGGCCACCACCACCGGCACCACCAGCGTGCAGACGCTGCGCAAGCACGAGAAGGCCGCCGGCGTCGACTTCAAGGAGGTCTACGGCAAGGACCACGCCGACAGCTTCCTGCTGCTGGAAAGCGGCCGCGCCGACGCCTTCGTGATGGACGGCTCGATCCTGGCCGCCAACATCGCCAAGTCCAAGGCCCCGGCCGACTACAAGATCGTCGGCGAGGTGCTGTCGGTCGAGCCCATCGCCTGCATGCTGCGCAAGGACGATGCGGCCTTCAAGAAGGCCGTGGACACCAGCATCCAGGGCCTGATCAAGAGCGGCGAGCTGGCCAAGCTGTACGACAAGTGGTTCATGCAGCCGATCCCGCCGGCCAACGCCAAGATCGGCCTGCCGCTGTCCGAGGCCACCAAGGCCGCCTGGGCCAACCCCAACGACAAGCCGATGGAAGACTACGCCAAGAAGTGAGCGCCGCCTGAGCGCATGACCACCGGCCCGCGCCCGGCGCGCGGGACCGGACGCAGGAGGACCCGGGCCGCGCGGCCCGGGCGACGACCCGGAGGAGGAGCCCCGTGGCGACTTGGGATTGGCAGGTGTTCTGCAAGAACACCATCGACGGCGAGGTCGTGCCGCGCTGCTTCGGCAGCGGCGGCGACATCACCTACCTGGACTGGATGCTCTCGGCCTGGGGCTGGACGCTGTCGGTGGCGCTGCTGGCGCTGCTGGTGGCGCTGGGGGTGGGCTCGCTGATGGGCATCCTGCGCACCACCCCCAGCAAGGGCCTGGTGGCGCTGGGCAACGCCTGGACCGAGCTGTTCCGCAACATCCCGCTGCTGGTGCAGATCTTCCTCTGGTACCACGTGCTGCCGGCGCTGCTGCCGGCGCTCAAGAGCGTGCCGCCCTTCATCCTGGTGGTGCTGGGCCTGGGCTTCTTCACCTCGGCGCGCATCGCCGAGCAGGTCAAGGCCGGCATCGAGAGCCTGCCGCGCGGCCAGCGCTACGCCGGCCTGGCGCTGGGCCTGACGCTGCCGCAGACCTACCGCTACGTGCTGCTGCCGCGGGCCTTCCGCGTGGTCATCCCGCCGCTGACCAGCGAGAGCATGAACATCATCAAGAACTCGTCGGTGGCCTTCGCGGTGAGCATCGCCGAGCTGACGCAGTTCGCGATGCAGGCGCAGGAGGAGACCTCGCGCGGCATCGAGATCTACCTGGCGGTGACGGGGCTGTACTTCGTCTCCGCCTTCCTGATCAACCGCATCGCGCACTTCATCGAGCAGCGCGTGCAGGTGCCCGGCATGATCGGAGGCGGCAAGTGAATCTCGACTTCGCCTTCCTGACCTGGGAGACCCTGGTCGGCTTCGTCGCCAAGGGCCTGGTGTTCTCGATCCAGCTGACGCTGGTGGCCATGATCGGCGGCATCGTGCTGGGCACGGTGCTGGCGCTGATGCGCCTGTCCGGCAAGAAGTGGCTGGAACTGCCCGCCGCGGCCTACGTCAACCTGCTGCGCTCGGTGCCGCTGGTGATGGTGATCCTGTGGTTCTTCCTGCTGATCCCGCTGCTCACCGGCCGGCCGATGGGCGCCGAGCTGTCGGCCATCATCACCTTCACGGTGTTCGAGGCGGCCTACTACTCGGAGATCATGCGCGCGGGCATCCAGAGCGTGCCGCGCGGCCAGGTCCACGCCGGCTACGCGATGGGCATGACCTACGCGCAGACCATGCAGCTGGTGGTGCTGCCGCAGGCCTTCCGCAACATGCTGCCGGTGCTGCTGACGCAGACCATCATCCTGTTCCAGGACACCTCGCTGGTCTACGCCATCGGCGCCTACGACCTGCTCAAGGGCTTCGAGGTGGCGGGCAAGAACTTCAACCGCCCGGTCGAGACCTACCTGGTCGCCGCCGTCGTCTACTTCGTGATCTGTTTCAGCCTGTCGATGCTGGTGCGCCGGCTGCAGAAGAAGATCGCCATCATCCGATGACTGTCTGCCCCCGGCTGCGGCGTACCGCAGCCGACCCCCGGGGGATGCCCCGCCGCCTTGGGGCGGCCCGGCGGCGCCGGGGCCCGCTTAACGGAGTGTTCCCATGATTGATATCAAGAACGTCAGCAAGTGGTACGGCAGCTTCCAGGTGCTGACCGACTGCACCACCTCCATCCGCAAGGGCGAGGTGGTGGTGGTCTGCGGGCCCTCGGGCTCGGGCAAGAGCACGCTGATCAAGACCGTCAACGCGCTGGAGCCCTTCCAGAAGGGCGACATCGTCGTCGACGGCACCAGCATCGCCGACCCGAAGACCGACCTGCCCAAGCTGCGCTCGCGCGTGGGCATGGTGTTCCAGCACTTCGAGCTGTTCCCGCACCTGACGGTGACCGAGAACCTGACGCTGGCGCAGGTCAAGGTGCTGGGCCGGGCCAAGGACGAGGCGCTCAAGCGCGGCCTGAAGATGCTCGACCGCGTCGGCCTGATGGCGCACAAGGACAAGTTCCCCGGCCAGCTCTCCGGCGGCCAGCAGCAGCGCGTGGCCATCGCCCGCGCGCTGAGCATGGACCCGATCGTCATGCTGTTCGACGAGCCCACCTCGGCACTCGACCCGGAGATGGTCGGCGAGGTGCTGGACGTGATGGTGCAGCTGGCCCACGAGGGCATGACCATGATGTGCGTGACCCACGAGATGGGCTTCGCGCGCAAGGTCAGCCACCGCGTGATCTTCATGGACGCCGGCAGGATCATCGAGGACTGCAGCCGCGACGAGTTCTTCGGCAACCCCGACGCGCGCTCGCCGCGGGCCAAGGACTTCCTGTCCAAGATCCTGCAGCATTGAGCCTCGCCGTCGCCGCCTCCGGCCTGCACGGCCGGCAAGCCCGCCGCGCCCGGCTGCGCCGCGCGGCCCAGGTGCTGGCGGGGCTGACGGCGGTGCTGCTGTCGGCCTGGGGCGGCCACCGGCTGAGCGAGCGCCACGGCCTGGACGCGCTGCGCCAGGAGTCGCGCCACAAGCTGGACCTGTTCGCCGCCGCCGCCCAGGGCGTGCTGGCGCGGCTGGAGCCGGTGCCCGGCACCGTCCAGCTCAACCCCGACGTGCTGGCGCTGCTGCGCCACCCCGCCGACGCCGCGCTGGTGCAGCGCGTCAACGGCTACCTGCTGCGCCTGAACAGCCACCTGGGCAGCCAGCGCGTGTTCGTGCTCGACGAGCGCGGCCAGGTGCTGGCGGCCAGCGACGCGCGCGCCGGGGCGCGCAGCCTGGTCGGCGCCGACCTGTCGTTCCGGCCCTACTTCCTGGACGCACTGGCCGGCCGCGTCGGCCGCCACTTCGCCATCGGCGTGCGCGACAGCGAGCCGGGCTACTTCGTCTCGCACCCGATCCACGACGGCGCCCGCGTGGTCGGCGTCGCGGCGATCAAGATCGGCCTCGGCGCGATCGAGGAGACCTGGCCGCTGCTGGGCGCGCCGGCGCTGGTGGCCGACAGCCAGCGCGTGGTCATCCTCTCGTCCGAGCCGGGCTGGCGCTACACCGCGCTGGCGCCGCTGGGCGCCGAGCAGCGCGTGGACATCGAGCTGGCCCGGCTCTACGCCGGCCAGCAGGTGCCGCCCTTTCCGGTGACGCTGCCGCCGGCGCTGCGCGACGCCGGCCCCAGCCAGGAGGGCCGCCTGGCGCTGCCGCGCGGTGGCGCCCAGCCCGGCGCGCGCCCGCGCGAGGTGCTGGCCCTGGGCCGCGGCATCGACGGCATGGACTGGCGCGTGCTCGTCTTCGCCGACCTGCAGGGCGTGCAGGCCCAGGCGCTGAGCCATTCGCTGCTGGCCGGGCTGGCCGCCGGCGTGGTCTGGCTGCTGCTGCTGCTGGCCCAGCAGCGCCGCCGCCTGCTGCAGCAGCGGCTGGAGGCGCGCCAGCTGCTGGAGGACGCCAATGCCGAGCTCGAGCGCGAGGTGGTGCGCCGCACCGCCGCGCTGCGCGAGTCCAACGAGCGCCTGCGCGACGAGGTGCGCGAGCGCGGCCAGGCCGAGGCCCACCTGCGCGAGACCCAGGCCGAGCTGGTGCACGCGGCCAAGATGGCCGTGCTGGGCCAGCTGGCCACCAGCATCACCCACGAGCTGGCGCAGCCGCTGGGCGGCATCCGCACCCTGGCCGGCAACGCGCGCGAGTTCCTGCGCCGCGGCAACCTCGAGGTGGCCGGCCAGAACCTCGACCTGGTGGCGCGGCTGGCCGACCAGATGGGCGGCATCATCGACCCGCTCAAGGGCTATGCCCGCAAGTCGGCGCCGCACGCCCAGGCGGTGGACCTGGCCCAGGCGGTGCGCGGCGCGCTGTTCCTGTTCGACCAGCGCCTGCGCAAGGCGCAGGTGCAGCTGATCGACGAGACCCGCCCCGGCGAGCTCACCGGCTGGTGCGACGCCAACCGGCTGCAGCAGGTGCTGGTCAACCTGGTCGGCAACGCGCTGGACGCGGTGGCCGACGCCCCGCTGCGCCGCCTGCGCCTGGCCGCCGGCCGCGGCGGCCAGGCGCCCGACGGCCAGGCCCTGGACGGCGCGGTCTGGGTGCGCGTGGACGACAGCGGCCCGGGCCTCACCGACGCGCAGCGCCAGCGCCTGTTCGAGCCCTTCTTCACGACCAAGGCGGTAGGATCCGGGCTCGGCCTGGGCCTGGCCGTCTCGCGCGACATCGTGCGCGAGTTCGGCGGCGACATCAGCGCCGGCAACCTGCCCGAGGGCGGCGCCTGGTTCCTGGTGCGCATCCCGGCCGAGCCGCCCGCCGCCGCCCCCACCGACACGCCCGATGCACCCTGAACTGACCGTGCTGCTGGTCGAGGACGACCTGCCGATGCAGCTGGGCTGCACCCAGGCGCTGCAGCTGGCCGGCATCGCCGTCGAGGCGGTGGACCATGCCGAGGCCGCGCTGGCGCGGCTGCACGCGGCCTGGCCCGGCGTCGTCGTCACCGACATGCGCCTGCCCGGCGCCGACGGCATGCACCTGGTGCGCGCCTGCCACGCGATGACGCCCGACCTGCCGGTGATCATGATCACCGGCCACGGCGACGTCAGCCTGGCGGTGGAGGCCATGCGCAGCGGCGCCTACGACTTCATCCCCAAGCCCTTCTCGCCCGAGGCCCTGGTCGAGGTGGTCAAGCGCGCGCTGGACAAGCGCGCGCTGACGCTGGAGGTGGCGCGGCTGCGGCGCGCGCTGGCGCTCAGCGAGGGCCTGGCCGGCCGCCTGGTGGGCCAGGCGCCGCAGATCGAGGCGGTGCGCCGCCTGGTGCTCGACGTCGCGCGCTCGCCGGTGGACGTGCTGGTGCGCGGCGAGACCGGCACCGGCAAGGAGGTGGTGGCGCAGGCGCTGCACGACTGCTCCGACCGCCGCGACGCGCCCTTCGTCGCGCTGAACTGCGGCGGCCTGCCCGAGAACCTGCTCGACAGCGAGCTGTTCGGCCACGAGGCCGGCGCCTTCACCGGCGCCAGCAAGCGCCGCATCGGCAAGATCGAGCATGCGCACGGCGGCACGCTGTTCCTCGACGAGGTCGAGTCGATGCCCATGGTCATGCAGGTCAAGCTGCTGCGCGTGCTGCAGGACCGCATGGTCGAGCGCCTGGGCAGCAACGAGCGCCGGCCGGTGGACATCCGCGTCGTCGCCGCGACCAAGGACGACCTCCTGCAGCGCGCCCGCGAGCAGCGCTTCCGCAGCGACCTGTACTACCGGCTCAACGTGGTCACCGTGGACCTGCCGCCGCTGCGCGAGCGGCGCGAGGACATCCCGCTGCTGATCGAGCACTTCATGCTGCTGGCGGCCAGCCGCTTCCAGCGCCCGCCGCCGGTGCTGGGCGCCGCCCAGCTGCAGCGCCTGGCCGCCCACGACTGGCCCGGCAACGTGCGCGAGCTGCGCAACGCCGCCGACTGCCTGGTGCTGGGCGTGCGCCTGGACATCCTGGCCGACGCCGGCCCCGCCGCGCCGGCGCCCAGCCTGAGCCTGGCCGAGGCCGTGGACCAGTACGAGCGCCAGCTCATCGCCGAGGCGCTGCGCCGCAGCGACGGCCACCTGGGCCGTGCCGCCGCCGAACTGGGCACGCCCAAGACCACGCTGGCCGACAAGCTGCGCAAGCACGGCCTGCGCCCGCCCGCCGGCGGCTGAGCGCCCTGCGGCGCCCGCGGCGCGCCGCCCGGCGCCGCGCTGTTACCCCCAGCCAAGCAACCGGCCACGCCCCGTGTGGCCGGCGCGCCCTGCCGCGCGCAAAGCGCGCGTCGATCGGCCACGACAGTTCGTTTAAAACAAATCACTTTGACAAAAGCTAATCGCCTGCCGATACTGCCGCCCGTCCAACCGCCGCCCACGGCACGCCAGGAGACCGCATGAGCACCGCCCCGACCAAAGCCTTCGCCAGCCAGGCCGACCTGGAGGAAAAGCAGGTCAGCTTCACCAAGCTGAGCGACAACGCCTACGCCTACACCGCCGAGGGCGACCCCAACACCGGCATCATCATTGGCGACGACGCGGTGATGGTGCTGGACACCCAGGCCACGCCGGTGATGGCCCAGGACGTGATCCGCCGCATCCGCGAGGTCACCGACAAGCCGATCAAGTACGTGCTGATGACCCACTACCACGCGGTGCGCGTGCTGGGCGCGTCGGCCTACGGCGCGCAGCACATCATCGCCAGCGAGGACACGCGCGACCTGATCGTCGAGCGCGGCGAGCAGGACAAGGCCAGCGAGATCGGCCGCTTCCCGCGCCTGTTCCGCAACGTCGAGAGCGTGCCGCCGGGCCTGACCTGGCCGACGCTGACCTTCCGCGGCAAGATGACGCTGTACCTGGGCAGCCTGGAGGTGCAGCTGCTGCAGCTGGGCCGCGGCCACACCAAGGGCGACACCGTGGCCTGGCTGCCGCAGCAGAAGATCCTGTTCTCGGGCGACCTGGTCGAGTTCGACGCCACGCCCTATGCCGGCGACGCCTACTTCAAGGACTGGCCGCAGACGCTGGACAACATCGCCGCGCTGCAACCCGAGAAGCTGGTGCCCGGCCGCGGCGCCGCCCTGGTCACGCCCGAGCAGGTGGCCGCCGGGCTGCAGGGCACGCGCGACTTCATCGCCGACGTGCGCGACTGCGTGCAGGCCGGCGTGGCCGCCGGCCAGGACCTGAACGCTGTCTACAAGGCCGCGATGGCCCAGCTCACGCCCAAGTACGGCAGCTGGGTGATCTTCCAGCACTGCATGCCCTTCGACGTCACGCGCTGCTACGACGAGCTGACGCAGTACCCCGACCCGCGCATCTGGACCGCCGAGCGCGACCTGCAGATGTGGAAGACCCTCGAGAGCTGAGCCGCCCCCGCCAACCCGACCCCAGGAGACCCGCCATGCCGATCCAGCGCATCCACCACGTCGCCTACCGCTGCAAGGACGCCAAGCAGACCGTCGAGTGGTACCGCCAGCACCTGGGCATGGACTTCGTGCTCGCCATCGCCGAGGACCGCGTGCCCTCGACGCACGCGCCCGACCCGTACATGCACATCTTCCTGGACGCCGGCGGCGGCAACGTCCTGGCCTTCTTCGAGCTGCCCAACTCGCCGGCCATGGGCCGCGACACCAACACGCCGGAGTGGGTGCAGCACATCGCCTTCAAGGTCGACAGCGTGGCCGAGCTGGAGGCCACCAAGGCCCGGCTGCAGGCCGCCGGCATCGACGTGATCGGCCCGACCGACCACACCATCTTCCAGTCGATCTACTTCTTCGACCCCAACGGCCACCGCCTGGAGCTGGCCGCCGACACCGCCACCGCCGAGCAGAGCCGCAAGCTCGACGAGGTGAAGTGGGCGATGCTGGACGAATGGGCCCAGACCCGGCGCGCGCCCAAGCACGCCGCCTGGATGCACGAGAAGGAATTGGCGGCGGATTGACTCCCCCCGAAGCGCCTTCGGCGCCTCCCCCCAGGGGGCGCCGCCAACGGCCCGGCCAAGCCGGATCCGTGGCGACTGCTGGACGCGCTGGTCGCCTGCAACCGAAGTGGCGCTGGCGACAAGGAGAACCGACATGCTGAGCACCTACACCTATCCGCGCTTCGCCTACCAGCGCCCGGCCGAGCTGGACGCCCCCGGCACCGTGCCGCGCCACCCGGTGGTGGTGGTCGGTGCCGGCCCGGTGGGCCTGGCCGCGGCCATCGACCTGGCCCAGCAGGGCCGCCCGGTGCTGCTGCTGGACGACGACGACACCGTCAGCGTCGGCTCGCGCGGCCTGTGCTACGCCAAGCGCACGCTGGAGATCCTGGACCGCCTGGGCTGCGGCGACCCGGTGGTCGACAAGGGCGTGACCTGGAACGTCGGCCGCACCTTCCACCGCGAGGCCGAGGTCTTCCACTTCAACCTGCTGCCCGAGCCCGGCCACCGCCGGCCCGGCATGGTCAACCTGCAGCAGTACTACCTGGAGGAATACCTGGTGCAGCGCGCGGCCGCGCTGCCCAATCTGACGCTGCGCTGGAAGCACCAGGTCACCCAGGTCTCGCCGCAGGGCGACGGCGCGCTGCTGGAGGTGGAGACGCCCGACGGCCGCTACCGGCTGCACGCCGACTGGCTGGTCGTGGCCGACGGCGCGCGCAGCCCGATCCGCCGCCAGCTGGGCCTGGACATCGAGGGCAAGGTCTTCCAGGACCGCTTCCTGATCGCCGACGTGGTCATCAAGCAACCGATGTTCGCCGAGGGCCAGGCCGAGCGCTGGTTCTGGTTCGACCCGCCCTTCCACCCCGGCCAGAGCGTGCTGCTGCACCGCGAGGCCGACGACGTCTGGCGCATCGACTTCCAGCTCGGCTGGGACGCCGACCCCGAGGCCGAGAAGCAGCCCGAGCGCGTGATCCCGCGCATCCGGCAGATGCTGGGCCCCGACCGCGACTTCGAGCTGGAGTGGGTCAGCGTCTACACCTTCCAGTGCCGGCGCATGCAGCGCTTCCGCCACGGCCGCGTGCTCTTCGTCGGCGACGCCGCGCACCAGGTCTCGCCCTTCGGCGCGCGCGGTGCCAACTCCGGCATCCAGGACACCGACAACCTGGCCTGGAAGCTGGGCCTGGTGCTCGACGGCCTGGCGCCCGAGGCGCTGCTGGACAGCTACAGCGACGAGCGCGTGGCCGCCGCCGACGAGAACCTGCTGAACTCCACCCGCTCGACCGACTTCATCACGCCCAAGAGCCAGGCCAGCCAGGACCTGCGCAACGCCGTGCTGACGCTGGCCGGCGAGCACGCCTTCGCCCGCGCCCTGGTCAACTCGGGCCGGCTGTCGGTGCCGGCGCACCTGCGCGGCTCGGCGCTGAACACGCCCGACCGCGGCGCCGACACCTTCGACCCCGCCTGCCGAATGGCGCCCGGCAGCCCGCTGGACGACGCGCCGGTGCAGGACGCCGCCGGCCGCCCCGCGTGGCTGCTGGACCACACCGGCCGCGGCTTCCAGCTGCTGCTGTTCGTCGAGCGGGCCGATGCGCTGGACGCCGCCACCCGCCAGGCCCTGGCCGCGCTGGCCGACGCGGCGATCCCGGTGCGGGCGCTGCTCGTCGCCCGGCAGGCCGGCGGCAGCGCGCCGGCAGGCTGTGACGCGGTGGTCGACCACGAGGGCAGCGCCGCCCGCCGGCTGGACGCCCGCCCCGGCAGCGCCTACCTGCTGCGCCCCGACCAGCACCTGGCCGCTCGCTGGCGCGCGCTGGACGCCGCCGCGGTGCGCGCCGCCGTGGCCCGCGCCACCGCCCAGACCGCCTGACCGAGCGCCGACCATGGACCACCTGAACACCCAGCCCCATTTCCACGAGCCCGGCCGCAGCGAGCTGCACGCCTTCACCCCGGGCGACGACTTCTACGAGGCCTTGATCGCCACCCACCAGGGCCTGAGCGACGCCGACAGCCGCCTGCTCAACGCCCGGCTGGTGCTGCTGCTGGCCAACCACGTGGGCGACCTGCGCGTGCTGCGCGAGGCGCTGGCCGCCGCCCGCGCCGGCGTGGGCGCGCCGGCCGGCGCCGCCGGCTGAATCAGCCGCGCGCCGCGGCGGCCTGGGCGTGGGCGACCAGCCGGTCCAGCCACTCGGCCAGCTGGCGCTGCTCCGCGTCCGACAGCACGCCGAAGATCTCGTGGTTGCGCCGCGCGATCAGCGCCATCACCCGCTGGTGCACCAGGCGGCCGCGGCCGGTCAGGTCCAGCACCACGCCGCGGGCGTCGCTGGCGCTGGCCGCCTTGCTGACCAGGCCCTGGTCGGCCAGCGACTGCGCCGCCCGGCTGGCCTGCGCCTTGTTCAGGTTGGCACGGCGCGCCAGGTCCTGCACCGACAGCGGCGCGAAGGCGCCCACCGCCGCCAGGCAGCGCGCCTCGCCCACCGGCAGCCCGCACTCGGCCTGGTACAGCGCGTCGCTGGCCGCGTCGCTGAGCTTGTGCAGCGCGTGCAGGCGGTAGGTCAGGAAGGCGTCCAGCGGCGTGGCCGCGCCGTCCTCGACAGCGGGCGGCGGCGGGGTGGGATCGGTCGGCGTGGGCATGCGGTCGGACCAGTGGTTGCAGACGCAACGGTAGCGCGCCAGTGTCAACACGGCAAGCAAATTACCCGCCCATCGCGGCATTGGTTGCTTGCGCAACCAAATGCCTCCAGAATGGCGGCCGACCGGCCCCGACGCCGGCGCCACGCCAGGAGACCGTGATGCACCAGCCCGCCGACCAGCCGCGCCGTTCGATCTACTACGACTACCGGGTGCACCCGGTCGCCCCGCGGCCGCCCACCGGTACCGACGCCGAGACGCCGGTGCTGGTGGTCGGCGCCGGGCCGATCGGCCTGGTCACCGCGCTGGGCCTGGCCCAGCAGGGCGTGCGCTGCGTGCTGCTGGAGTCCGAGCGCCAGGTCAGCGAGGGCAGCCGGGCCATCGTCTTCACCCGCCGCTCGATGGAGATCCTGCAGCAGGTGGGCGCGGCCGACGGCGTGCTGCGCCACGGCCTGCCCTGGCGCTTCGGCCACTCGCACTACCGCGGCCAGCGCGTCTTCCGCATGGCCGCGCCGCACGACGAGGACCAGCGCTTCTTCCCGATGACCAACCTCCAGCAGCAGTACCTGGAGGAGACGCTGCTCGACGCCGTGGCCCGCCAGCCGCTGATCACGCTGCGCTGGGGCCACAAGCTGACGGGCCTGCAGGCCAACGACGAGCGCGGCGTCAGCGTCGAGGTCGACACCCCCGACGGCGCCTACACCCAGCGCGCCGGCTGGCTGGTGGCGGCCGACGGCGCGCGCTCGGCGGTGCGCCAGCTGTGCGGCCTGCGCATGGAGGGCGCCGCCTACGAGGGCCGCTTCGTCATCGCCGACATCCGCGTGGACCTGCCCCTGCCCACCGAGCGCCTGGCCTTCTTCGACCCGCCCTGGAACCCCGGCAACACCGTGCTGATGCACCGCGAGCCCTTCGGCATCTGGCGCGTCGACTACCAGCTGCCGCCGGGCGAGACGCCCGAGCAGGCGCTGGAACCGGCGGCGCTGAAGGCGCGCATCGACGCCCAGCTGGCCGACATCGGCCACGCCGGCGCGCCCTGGGCGCTGGACTGGTGCTCGGTCTACTCGGCCCGCGCGATGACCCTGCCCGACTACCAGCACGGCCGCATCCTGTTCGCCGGCGACGCCGCCCACCTGCTGCCGATCTTCGGCGTGCGTGGCGCCAACACCGGCTTCCAGGACGCGCAGAACCTGGCCTGGAAGCTGGGCCTGACGGTGCGCGGCCTGGCCGGCCCCGACCTGCTGCGCAGCTACAGCGCCGAGCGCGTGGCCGCCGCGCGCGAGATCATCGACGAGGCTAGCAAGAGCACGCGCTTCATGACGCCGCCGACCGCGGGCTTCCGCCTGCTGCGCGACGCCGTGCTGTCGCTGTCGCTGAGCCAGGACTTCGTGCGTCCGCTGTTCCACTGGCGCACCTCGCGCCCGCACGAGCACCGCGACTCCACGCTGAACGCCCCCGGCGACGACGACGCGCTGTTCGACGCCGGCCCGGCCGACGGCGCGCCGCTGCCCAACCTGCGGCTGGACGACGGCAGCCATCTGCTGGACGCCACCTGCGGCGACGCCGCCGCCGGCTTCACCCTGCTGCTCGCCGGCGTGGCCGACACCGCTGCCCGCGGCGCCCTGCTGGCCGCGGCGGCGCGCTGGCAGGCCCGCGGCCTGCCGCTGCAGGTGCTGCTGGCCGACGGCGCCACCACCGTGCCCACCGCCGTGTCCACCAACGTGTCCACCACCGTGTCCGCCACCGCGACCGACAACGCGCCCGAAGCCGCGTCCGACCCCGCCCCGCGCACACTGCCCGACGCCAGCGGCCGCCTGCGCCGCCACCTGGGCGCACCCGCGGCCGGCGCGGCCTACCTGCTGCGGCCCGACCAGCATGTCTGCGCCCGCTGGCTGGCACCGTCACCCGAGCGGCTGGACGCCGCGCTGACCCGGGCCCTGGCCTGAACCGCGGAGAACCGACGATGAGCGCACCGAGCACCGGCCTGAGCCTGGCCGACCTGGAGACCGTCTACGACACCCTGGCCGAGACGCTGGACGCCGTGCCCGCCGCGCAGCGCGAGCTGCTGCTGGTCAAGCTGGCGCTGCTGCAGGCCCAGGCCCTGGGCGACGCGGCCCGCTTCGCCGCGCTGGCGGCCACGGCGCGCCAGGACCTGTGAGGCGGCCGCCCACCCTGCCACACTGCCACCCCGGGCACGCGCCGGCGCAGCGCCGGCCACACCCGCCACCGACCCCGCGGCCGCCCCTACGGCCTGAACGGAGCCCCACCCGATGAGCCTGACCCCCGACGCCACCCACGACCCCGCGCTGCGCAGCTGGGTCGACTCGGCCAACACCGCCGACACCGACTTCCCGGTGCAGAACCTGCCCTACGGGCGCTTGCGCCGCGCCGGCGAGCCCTGGCGCATCGGCGTGGCCATCGGCGACCAGGTGCTGGACCTGGCCGCCGTGCGCCGCGTGCTGGCCTGGCCGGCCGGCTGCGACGCGCTGGCCGACGCCCTGGCCGCCGGTGACCTGAACACCGTGATGGCCGCGCCCAAGGCGCAGCGCGTGGCGCTGCGCCAGGCGCTGTCGGCTGCGCTGGCCGCCGGCAGCACGCAACAAGGCGCGCTGGCCGCCTGCCTGCTGCCGCAATCCGCCATCGAGCTGTCGCTGCCCTGCGCGGTCCACGACTACACCGACTTCTACACCGGCATCCACCACGCCACCGCGGTGGGCAAGCTGTTCCGCCCCGACAACCCGCTGCTGCCCAACTACAAGTGGGTGCCCATCGGCTACCACGGCCGCGCCTCGTCGATCGTGGTCAGCGGCACGCCGATCCGGCGCCCGCGGGGCCAGACCAAGGCGCCCGACGCCGAGGCCCCGCGCGTCGGCCCCAGCCAGCGCCTGGACTACGAGCTGGAGCTGGGCGCCCTGGTCGGCCCCGGAAACGCGCTGGGCGAGCCGGTGCCGATGGCCGAAGCCGAGGACCGCCTGTTCGGCCTGACCCTGCTCAACGACTGGTCGGCGCGCGACCTGCAGGCCTGGGAGTACCAGCCGCTGGGCCCCTTCCTGGCCAAGAACTTCGGCTCCACGCTGTCGCCCTGGGTGGTGACGATGGAGGCACTGGCGCCCTACCGCGAACCCTTCACCCGCCCGGCCGGCGACCCGGCGCCACTGCCCTACCTGGACAGCGAAGCCAACCGCCAGGCGGGCGCGGTCGACATCGTGCTGGAGGTCTGGCTGCAGACCGCGGCGATGCGCGCGGCCGGCCAGCCCGCCGTGCGCCTGTCCACCAGCAACTTCAAGCACGCCTACTGGACCCTGGCCCAGCTGCTGACCCACCACGCCAGCAACGGCTGCAACCTGCAGCCGGGCGACCTGCTGGGCACCGGCACCCAGTCGGGGCCCGGCGCCGGCGAGGGCGGCTCGCTGCTGGAGCTGTCGCAGGGCGGCAAGCAGCCGGTGGCGCTGCCCGGCGGCGAGACGCGCAGCTTCCTGGCCGACGGCGACACGCTGAGCCTGCGCGCCTACTGCCAGCGGCCCGGCGGCCCGCGCATCGGCTTCGGCGACTGCAGCGGCACGGTGCAGCCGGCCATCGGCTGACCCGGCGGCCGGGGCGAAAAAAAAGCCGGCGCAAGCGCCGGCCCTGCCAAACCGGCCGGCGCGCACGCCGGCCGATGCGTCGTCGGCGGCACCGCGGGTGCCGCCGATCGGCCTCAGAAGGTTTCCCAGTCGTCGCTGCCCGCCTCGACGGTGGCGCGGGCCGGCGCCGGGGCGGCGGCGGCAGCAGCAGCAGGCGCCTTGTGTGCCGGTGCCGCGGCCGGCTTGGCGGCCTGCGGCGCGGGCGCCGGCTGGCTGCGTGCCGGCGCGGCGGGGGCCGGCACCAGCGCCGGCGCGGCCGCGACCACGGGGGCGGCAGCGGCCGCCGGGGCGAAGGCCGGCGCGGCCACCGCCGGTGCCAGCGAGGGCGCGCCGCCACCTTCGCGCAGGCGGAACACCGACACCGCGTCGGCCAGCTGGCGCGCCTGCTGGCGCAGGCTCTCGGCCGCGGCCGCGCTTTCCTCGACCAGCGCGGCGTTCTGCTGCGTGCTCTGGTCCATCTGCGTCACCGCCTGGCCGATCTGGCCGACGCCGCGGGTCTGCTCGGTGCTGGCCGCGCTGATCTCGCCGACGATGTCGCTGACGCGGCGGATCGAGTTGACGACCTCGCGCATCGTGTTGCCGGCCTCCTCGACCAGCGCGCTGCCCTGCTCGACCTGCTCGACGCTGCTGGTGATCAGCGACTTGATCTCGCGCGCCGCCTCGGCGCTGCGCTGCGCCAGGCTGCGCACCTCGCCGGCCACCACCGCGAAGCCGCGGCCCTGTTCGCCGGCGCGGGCGGCCTCGACCGCGGCGTTCAGCGCCAGGATGTTGGTCTGGAAGGCGATGCCGTCGATGGTGCCGATGATGTCGGCGATGCGGCGCGAGCCGTCGTGGATGCCTTGCATGGTCTGCACCACCCGACCGACCACCTCGCCGCCCTGCACCGCCACCTGCGAGGCGGCCTGGGCCAGCTGGTTGGCCTGCTGGGCGTTGTCGGCGTTCTGGTGCACGGTGGTGCCCAGCTCCTCCATCGACGAGGCGGTCTGCTGCAGCGCGCCGGCCTGCTGCTCGGTGCGGCCCGACAGGTCCTGGTTGCCCTGCGCGATCTGCGCGCTGGCGGTGGCCACGCTCTCGGCGTTGTCGCGCACCCGGCCAACGACCTGGGCCAGCTGGCCGGTCATCGCGCCCAGGGCACGCAGCAGCTCGCCGACCTCGTCGCGCCGGTCGGTGTGCACGCTGACGGTCAGGTCGCCGTCGGCGACACGGCGCGCCGCGGCCAGCGCCTCGCCGACCGGGCGGGTCACCGAGCGCGTCAGCGTGAAGGCGAAGCCGGCGCCCAGCACCAGGGCCACGGTGCCGAGCAGGCCCAGCAGCACCATGTCGGCCTGCACGCCCTCCTTCATCGCGGTGCCGGTGGCACGCGCGCGCTCGTTCTGCAGCTTGGACAGCGCATTGGTGCGCTCGATCAGCGCATCCATGCGCGCCAGCGTCTCGCTGCGCATGCGGTCGGCGGCGGCGGCGCGGTCGCCGGTCAGCAGGTCGGCGTCGACCTGCTTGTACGAAGCGGCGAACTGCTCGCGTGCGGCCAGCGTCTCGCTGAGCAGCTTCTGCGCCTCGGGCGCCTGCATGCCCTTCTTCAGCCGGTCGACGGCCTCCAGCGCCTTGCGGTTGTTGTCCTCGATGCGCTGGCGCAGGAAGGTCACCCGGGCCTCGTCGCTGGTGACCAGCAGTTCCAGCGCACGCGACGAGGCGGCCCGCGTCGAGCCTTCCAGCTGCTTGACCGCCTCGGCCGCGGTCCACTCGTCGTTGACCAGGCGGTCGACCGAGCTGCCGACGCCCTGGAAGCGGGCCAGCGCCAGCGCCAGCATGATCGCCAGCAGCAGCAATACGGAACCAAAGCCCAGGCCCATGCGGGTGGACAGTCTCAGGTTGTCGAGGGTTTTCATCGTCGTGTCGGTCCTGCAGATGGATCGGGGCGGGCTGCCCACGTGTCCTGTTTCGACACAGCGGCCTTCAACTTGAAAGCGGCGTTCGCGGCGGTTTCGGCGGGCGGCGGGGCCTTCCGCTGCACGTCCGGCCGGCCAGCGTGACCAAGTGCACACGCCGAGGCGACCCGGCGTGACGAACCACCGCAGCGCGGTCAAGGCTTCCCGACGCCCGGGCCGGGCGCGGCCCATCCAAACTGGCTCCCGAGCCCCACAGCCCGCCGGCGCCGCGGGCGTAGCATCGCGCCATGTCCGAGGACATCCCCACCCTGCGCCGCATCCTGAAGTCCTGCCGCACCATCGCGGTGGTCGGCCTGTCGGCCGAGTGGCATCGGCCCAGCTACTTCGCCGCCAAGTACATGCAGCAGCACGGCTACCGGGTGCTGCCGGTCAACCCGCGCTACGCCGGCCAGACCATCCTGGGCGAGCCCTGCCACGCCCGCCTGGCCGACATCGCCCAGCCGGTGGACATGGTCGACGTGTTCCGCCGCACCGACGACGTCGGCCCGATCGCCGAGCAGGCCATCGCCATCGGCGCGCGCTGCCTGTGGCAGCAGATCGGCGTGCTCAACCATGCCGCCGCCGACCGCGCACGCGCCGCCGGCCTGGACGTGGTGATGGACCGCTGCGTGAAGATCGAGCACGGCCGGCTGTTCGGCGGCCTGCACTGGGCCGGCGTGAACACCGGCGTGATCTCGGCGCGCCGTCCGCGCTGAAGCCGCCGCCCACCGCCCGCCCACCCGAGACGCCATGGCCGACCACGTCTTCCAGCCCGAAACCCTGGCCATCCACGCCGGCCAGATCCCCGACGCGGTGACCGGCGCGCGCGCCCTGCCGATCCACCAGACCACCAGCTACGTCTTCGACGACGCCGACCACGCCGCCAGCCTGTTCAACCTGCAGACCTTCGGCAACGTCTACAGCCGCCTGTCCAACCCCACGGTGGCGGCGCTGGAGGAGCGCGTGGCCGCGCTGGAGTGCGGCCGCGCCGCCATCGCCTCGGCCAGCGGCATGGCCGCCGAGACCCTGGCGCTGATGACCCTGCTGCAGCCCGGCGACCACGTGGTGGCCGCCGGCGCGCTGTACGGCGGCTCGGTCACGCTGCTGGCGGTGAACCTGAAGAAGCTGGGCATCGCCACCAGCTTCGTCGACGCCACCGACCCGGCCGCCTTCGCCGCCGCGATGCGCCCCGAGACCCGCGCCGTCTACGCCGAGAGCCTGGGCAACCCCAGCCTGCAGCTGCTGGACATCGCCGCGGTGGCCGACGTCGCCCACGCCCACGGCGTGCCGCTCATCGTCGACAACACCGTGCCCTCGCCCTTCCTGTGCAACCCGCTGCGCCTGGGCGCCGACCTGGTGGTGCACTCGGCCACCAAGTACCTGGCCGGCCACGGCACCACGCTGGGCGGCGTGGTCGTCGAGGGCGGCCGGTTCCCCTGGGACAACGGCAAGTTTCCCGGCATGGTCGAACCCTCGCCCGGCTACCACGGGGTCAAGTTCTACGAGACCTTCGGCGACTTCGCCTTCACGATGCGCGCGCGCATGGAGACGCTGCGCGTCTACGGCGCCGCGCTGTCGCCGATGAGCGCCTGGCAGATCCTGCAGGGCGTCGAGACCCTGCACCTGCGCATGGAGCGGCACTGCCAGAACGCGCGCCGCGTCGCCGAGTTCCTGCGCACCCACCCGCGGGTGAGCTGGGTCAACTACCCCGGCCTGGCCGGCCACCCGCAGTACGCGCTGGCGGCGCGGCAGTTCCGCGCGGTCGACGGCGCGCCCGGCTGCTCGGGCCTGCTGGCCTTCGGCGTGAAGGGCCCGGACGGTGGGCTGGCCGCCGGCGAGCGCTTCATCGAGTCGACCCGCTTCATGAGCCACGTGGCCAACATCGGCGACACACGCACGCTGGTGATCCACCCGGCGTCGACCACCCACCGCCAGCTCGACGCCGAGCAGCAGCGCGCCGCCGGCGTGCCGCCGGACATGGTGCGGCTGTCGGTGGGCCTGGAACACATCGACGACATCCTCTGGGACATCGACCAGGCCCTGGCCGCCAGCGCCGGCTGAGAGGCTGAAAGGCTGAGCCCCGGCCGCGCCGGGCTGCCGTGGCGCCAAGATCGCGGCACGCCTGCGCGAGGGGCGGCAAAGGTCTGCCGTCGGCTGCGCCATCCAGCGCGTACAGGAAGTGCACAGCATGCTGCGCGTGGGCGACACCCGCGCCACAGCGCTTGCCTCGGGCGCGACCAGCTCCTTGGAGATCAGATCGCCATCAACCGGCCCCTCTCCCGAGCTAGCAACCAGCCAGGAGCCGTCGGTGAGGTCCGGCTGCTTTCTGGAAGCTCATTTCGTCATCCGCACGAGGCCTACGGCAACGGCTTCAACCCCAGCTCTTTCAAGAAGCCGTTGTGCGTGTCCTTCGCCGCCGCTATCGCCTTCTCGATATCCAGCAGCGCTTGGTGTGTGTCATCCAGATCGATTTCCGCCTCACCCACCGCCGTGCTGATGTAGCGCGAGATGTTCAGGTTGAAATCGTTCTTCTCGATTTCGGCCATCTCTACCCGGCGCGAGTAGCGAGCCTCTTCCTCACGGAACTGGTAGGTCTTGATGATCTTGGCGATGTGCTCGGCGGTCAGCTGGTTCTGGCGCTTGCCTTTGACGAAGTGTTCCGCCGCGTTGATGAACAGCACGTCGTCCGGCTTCTTGCACTTCTTCAGCACCAGAATGCAGACCGGGATCCCCGTGGAATAGAACAGGTTGGACGGCAGACCGATGACGGTGTCGATGTGCCCGTCCTTCAGCAGCTTGGTGCGGATGCGCTCCTCTGCTCCGCCCCGGAACAGCACCCCGTGCGGCAGGATGATGGCCATCACCCCTTCGTCCTTCAGGAAGTGAAAGCCGTGCAGCAGAAAGGCAAAGTCCGCCGCCGATTTGGGCGCCAGGCCGTGGTTCTTGAAGCGCACGTCGTCCGCCATCGCCTCGCCAGGCTCCCAACGCAGGCTGAAGGGCGGGTTGGCCACGATGGCGTCGAACTTCGGCTGCTTGGCCGGGTTCAGCTCGCGCAGCTTGTCCCACTCGTTGGCCAGCGTGTCGCCGTGGAAGATTTCAAACTCCGTGTCCTTCACCCCGTGCAGCAGCATGTTCATGCGCGCCAGGTTGTAGGTGGTGACGTTCTTCTCCTGGCCGTAGATCTTGCCGATCGTGCCCCCCGCCTTTTGCACGCGGCGGCGCACGTTCATCAGCAGCGAGCCAGAGCCGCAGGCAAAGTCCATCACGCTGTTCAGCCGCTGCTTCACCCCCGTCTTGGGCTCCTGGCTGTCGAGCGTGACGATGGCCGACAGCACGTCTGACACCTGCTGCGGCGTGTAGAACTCGCCCGCCTTCTTGCCCGAGCCGGCCGCGAACTGGCCAATCAGGTACTCGTACGCATCGCCCAGCGTGTCCACGTCGGTGGAGAACGACGCCAGCCCCTCGGCAATCTTCTGGACGATGGCGCACAGCCTGGCATTGCGCTCGGTGTAGCCCTTGCCCAGCTTGTTCGAGGTCAGGTCGATCTCAGAGAACAAGCCCTGGAAGGTGCTCTCGAACGACTCGGTCTCGATGTACTTGAAGCCGTCTTGCAGCGTGTTCAGCAGATCCGCGTCTTGCGTGCGCGCCATGTTGGCCACGGCGCTCCACAGGTGTTCAGGCCGAATGACGTAATGCACCTTGCGGCGCATCTGCTTCTCGAACGCGGGCACGTCGTCCAGGTTGCTTTCGTACCAAAGCTGCAGGGGCGTCGAGACAGAGCTGTCGATCTGCGTCGGATAGTCGCCGCCCAGCTCCTTCTTGGCGGCGGCTTCGTAGTTGTCCGACAGGTACCGCAGGAACAGGAACGACAGCATGTAGTCGCGGAAGTCGTCCGCGTCCATCGCGCCGCGCAGCTGGTCGGCAATCGCCCACAGGGTCTTGCCCAGTTGTTTCTGTTTTTCTTCGGTCATGGTTGGTCTTTTGTTCTTGAGGTCACGCAGCGGCTGCCTTGGCGTGTTTCGGCGGCGGCGCAAAGATGTCGGGCAAGACGAACTGGTAGCGGCCCAAGAACGCGTTCAGGATCTGACGGAACAGTTGCTTGTTGTCGTCCACCATCTCGGCCGGCTGGTAGATGTCGTACTTGCCGTGGCTCAGCAAGTTCAGCGCACGGGCGAACAGCTCTTCATCGTCCAGGCCGTGAATGCAGGCAGAGAAGTCGTCATTGCCGAAGAAGGTGGCGGTCTTCTCCAGGATGCTGCGCAGCATGTTGAAGTGGAAGGTGAACAGCTGCCCGCTCTGGGCTGCCTTCTTGAGTTCAGCCAGCATGGCCACGTGGTGGAAAAAGGGCGTGTCATCGGTGGGCCGCAACGTGTACGTGTCACCGCGCTCCGGGCGGTGCAGGAAGTACTTCTTGTGTGCGTCCTTCTTCAGTTCGTTGCACACCACGTTGAAGAACAGCGCGTGGTGGGACGACACCACCGCTTTAATGGGCGCTGGCACCATGCGGGGCGGGTTGTCGGCTTCGCCCGGTGCATCTGCGGCCACCGCTTCGGGGCGCGTTCTGCTCTTCGCCTTGCGCAGCAACTTGGCCAGGTCACTGGCCACGGCAATCGCGTTGTTGTCGTCCAGCGAGGTGATGGGGTCGTCGATGTAGAGGTACTTCACCCACTGGTAAGCCTCGGCCCCGTCGATCACCCGCTCGCAGATGGCCATGAACACACACCAGATGAAGATGTTCTCTTCACCGCGTGAAACCTTGATATGTCGCGCCTCGCCCTTGCGAAAGCTGACGGTCCACGCGTCGTAGTCGATGTCGAGCAGAAAGTCCGCGTAGCGCGCCAGGTAGTGGCCGATGCGCTCGTCCAGGGCCAGCTCTTTCAGGCCCTTGAAGAACTGCGAATCGGTGTTGATGTGCAAGCGCCGCTCGCTGTCTCTCGCCAGGTCGTTGTCCCAGGAAAACAGGTCTTCGGTGAAGGCGTTGAAGTACAGCGTGTCACCCACCGTCTCAGTCACTACCAAGCGTTGACCCGCTCGATCACCCGCGCGAAATGGCCGCTTTGTCTGCTTCTTGCCAGCGTCCTTAAAGGCCATCGACAGGCGGGTCTTGCCGGTGCCGTTATAGGCATAAAGCAGCACAAAGTCTTGCCCGCCGCCGTTCAGGTCGTCCCGCAGCCTGGCAACCAGGCGGCGCAAATCGGTGAAGCGGTGAACCTTCGGCTTGTCGCTCATGCTTCCAGAGTCTCTGCTGATGGAAACAGCTGCTGCATCAGGCCCTGCTTGTGGGTTTTGATGGCGTCGAGTTCCTGGGAGGCCGCGGTGATGAGGGAGTCGAGGGACGAGAGGCAGTCAGCGATACGCTGTTGTTCGGCTTCTTTCGGCAAACGAACATCAAATGGCTTGATGTGTTTGTTATTGATCTGAGGGATGGTGGATGTGTCGGCGATTTGAGAGAGCCCGACGTTGGAAAGGTAGTAGTAGAGAAATTCGACCTTCAGTCCATCTCTTGGAGTGAGCGCCATCAGGTTTGTGTCGATCAGAATGCTTTTTGCGGTAATTCTGATTTTGTTGAGTTCGATAGCCGCTCCGCGTTTCGGGAACAGAATTGAATTCGCTGGCACCACACCGTGTGAGTCGTCGCAAAACTCTCGCCCGAAAAACTGATACTTGGCGCAATTGTTTAGGTCTTCGACCTTCACAAAAGGGTATTCGCCGATTGATGAGAGCGCATAGCTGGAAGGGCTGTAGCCACTTTGGATTGCTACGTGGCTGCCAAGCTTTGTTCCTACCCATTGGCCAGAGCCTTCAAACTCGGGAAAACGCAAGCGCGGCTGGGTTTCGCCTTCGCGGGGGAAGAGTTGCTGCATCAGCCCTTTTTTGTGGGTCTTGAGCGCCTCCACCTTGCGCCCTTGCGCGGCGATCAGTTCGTCCAGGGAGCTCAGGCAGTCGGCGATCTTTTTTTGTTCAGGGAGCGATGGCAACGCCAGTGGAATGCGGGCGATGTCCTTGTAATAGATGCGGACCCGGACGCCACCGTCGCCGCCTTCGTTGACGAAATCGTCCCAAGCCTTGGTCTGCCGGAACTGGTCGACGTAGCTGGGCGAGATGCCCGAGTCGTCGTCAGAGATGCACTTGAACACGACATAGTCGGGGCTGACGAGTATTTCCCTGCCGCCTTGCCACCGCGCGATCGATCCAATGTTCAGCCGCATGGGGTTGTAGGCGAACCAGTCGTGTTCGACGATCTTGTAGCGTTCGATGTCTGCAGCGATGAGTCGCGCTTCCATGGGGACGATACCGTCCGTCTTGCTCACGCCCATCACCGAAGCTGCGGGATGCTTGTTGCTGTTGCGGCGCCGACCTTCCTCCGTCACGTCCCCGAGTTGCACGCCGCGCAGTGGTGCTGTGCGAAATTCCGGAAACCTCAGCTTCGGCACCAGTGCCTTCGTCGCTTTGTCCTTCGTGGCGCGGGTCTTCATGCCCCCGCCTCCTGACTGATCTGGGTAATGAAACGTTCCATCTCTTCCTTGCGGGGCAGCTCCACCGCGTAGCGGGAGACGAAGACCTGGTTGTTCAGGTCGCCCAGGGCGAATTCGACCAGTGCGTCGTTCTTGCGGGTGCACAGCAGGATGCCGATGGGTGGCTGGTCGCCCGGGGTCATCTGGTGTTGCTTGTAATAGGCCACGTAGGTGTTGAGCTGGCCCAGGTGTTCGTGGCGGAAGGCGTCGGTCTTGAGCTCAACCAGCACGTGGCACTTGAGGATGCGGTGGTAGAAGACGAGGTCGATGAAGAAGTGCTCGTCGCCGATGAGGATGCGCTTCTGCCGCGCCTCGAAGCAGAAGCCGTGGCCCAGCTCCAGCAGGAAATCTTGCAGGCGGTCGAGCAGGGCGTCTTCCAGGTCGGACTCGGCCATCACGTCGCGCGAGCGCAGGCCGAGGAATTCAAAGACGTAGGGGTCGCGGATGACGTGGGCGGGCTGCAGGGTATCGGCCGCCGCGTGGGCCAGGGCGGAGAGCTGGGCCTTGTCTTTGGACAGGCCGCTGCGCTGGTAGTACAGGCTGTCGATCTGGCGGCGCAGCTCGCGCACCGACCAGTTGCCGCGCATGCACTCCACCTCGTAGAAGCGGCGCTGGGTGTCGTCCGGCAGCTCACACAGCTCGGCCAGGTGCGAGAAGGACAGGTGGTGGATCAAAACGGGAGACGCCGACTCCCGTTTGGGCTCAGGTGGTGCGGCCAGCGCCGCTGGCAAGGCGGCAGCCCCAGGGCCAGCCAGCCATTCGGGAGACAGCGTCTCCCGAATCTGCGGGTACACGCTGTAGAAGAGCCGGAAGCGGCGCAGCTCGCGGGCGTCCACCCGTTTGAGCCCGGCCGCCGCCAGGCGCTGGGCCAAGGCGGGCAAGAGCCTTTCGCCATAGGCCGCGCGGTCCTTGCCCTGCTGCTCGAACGCCACGATGCGATGGCCGATCAGCCAGTTGCGCACGGTGAGGCTGGTGTTGACGGCCTTGGCCGCCAGGGCCTGCGATTGGCCATGGATGCGAACGATGGCGGACACCAGCGCATCCAAGTCGCCGGGTGCGGAGGATGGCGCTGAAGGCTTGTTCACGGGCCTGAGCGCCTTCTTACTGCGCATAGGCGCTGAGTCCTGAAATCTCGCGCCCCTGGGCGCGTTTGTTCAGCAGGGGCACCAGTTGGGCCATCAGCGCGGTCTCGGCTTGGGCACGCGCCTTCCAGCCGAGTTGAAGCGGCTCCATGAGTTCACTGAGGGCGTCGCCGTCGAGGATCAGGCGTTGCAGTGTCTGGTCCACAAAGGCTTGCAGGGCAGGGGTGGCCAGGCCGTGCTGGGTAGCGATGGCGGCCAGCTCGGCGCTGTCGCGTTCTTTCTTGAAGCGGAGGTAGCCCTCGCGGATGGCGGTTTCGCTGAGGCCTTCGCCCGCCTTCAGGGTGTTGATGTAGGCGGCGATGTCGTCGCGCTCGTTCATGAACTTGGCGTCCGCCGCGATGATGCCGATGAGCTGCTCGCGGCTCATCTTGAGCTTGCTGCCGCCCGTGCCCTGCTGGGTGAAGCGGGACATCAGACCCATGATGTAGTCGTAGTCGATGACGGCGCTGGCGAACAGCACGAACTCGAAGTCGAGCTGGTCCACTTCGTCGGCGCCGGTCCTGTCGTCAGTGCCGGGCAGGGTCTTGCCCTGCTGGGCCTTGAGGCGCTGGGCGGTGTCGAGGTACACGCCACGGAAGGCCTGCAGGTCTTCGCGCGGCAGGATGGCTTCGATGGCGGCGGCGTTGTCGGTGGTCAGGTCGGTGTACTGGTCCAGCTGGGTCTTGAGGCGCTGCACTTCCTTGAAGGCCTTGATGAAGGCGGCGCGGGCGTCGTCACCCCTGAGCTGCGGCACGGCTTCGGGCGCGCAGGGCAGGCCCTGGGTCTGCATGAAGTCGGCCAGCTTCTGCACGGCAGCGTCGAGCTTTTCAATGACCACGGGGGCCTTGTCCACCAGCCAGATCTTGCGTTCTTCCTCGGTGGCGTTTTCGCCCGAGAACAGGGCGATGGCTTCGTCCACGTTGGCTTGCTGCTGTCGGAAGTCGAGGATGTTGCCGTAGGGCTTGCTGCCGTTGAGCACGCGGTTGGTGCGCGAAAAGGCCTGGATGAGCCCGTGGTACCTGAGGTTCTTGTCCACGTACAGCGTGTTCAGGTACTTGCTGTCAAAGCCGGTGAGCAGCATATCGACCACGATGGTGATGTCGATCTTCTTGGCGGCGGGGAAGTCGGCGTTGGGCCACTGCTGGTCTTTGATGCGCTTTTGCACGTCCTGGTAGTACAGGTCGAACTCGCTGAGCTGGTGGTTGGTGCCGTAGCGGGCGTTGTAGTCGGCCAGGATGGCTTTGAGCGCGGCCTTCTTGCCTTCGGGGTCTTCCTCGTTGTCGGCCTTTTCCTGCTGCAGGTCTTGCTGCAGTTGCTTCACGTCGGGGTTGCCTTCGGCCGGGGGTGAGAACACGCAGGCGATGTTCAGCGGCTGGAAGGCCGGGTCGGCCGCCTGCCTGGCCTTTTGCAGTTCGTCGAACAGGCCGTGGTATTCGATGGCGTCGTTGATGCTGGCGGTGGCCAGCACGGCGTTGAAGCGGCGGGCGGCGGTGGCGGTGTCGTGCTTGGCCAGGATGGCCTCGACCACGGCTCTCTTGGCCAGGGCCTCGCCGGGCTTGGGCGGGTTCTTGCCTTCGGGCTTGTAGTAATCCACGTGGAAGCGCAGCACGTTGGCGTCTTCAATGGCGTGGGTGATGGTGTAGGCGTGCAGCTGCTTCTGGAACAGGTCTTCGGTGGTCTTGAACTGGCCTTCCTCGCCTTCGAACAGTTTGGCGGTGGCGTTCTTCTCGAAGATGGGCGTGCCGGTGAACCCGAAGAGCTGGGCCTTGGGGAAGAAGGTCTTGATGGCCTCGTGGTTGTCGCCAAACTGCGAGCGGTGGCATTCGTCGAAGATGAAGACGATGCGCTTGTCGCTCAGCGGCTCGAGCTGTTCCTTGTAGGTCTTGAGGTCGTTCTTTTTGCGTTGCTTGTTGCGCTTGCTGTTTTCATCCAGCGCCAGGCCCAGCTTCTGGATGGTGGTGACGATGACCTTGTCGGCGTAGTCGTCTGACAGCAGACGGCGCACCAGCGCGCCGGTGTTGGTGTTTTCTTCGACGCAGCCTTCCTGGAAGCGGTTGAATTCTTCGCGGGTCTGGCGGTCCAGGTCTTTGCGGTCCACCACAAAGAGGCACTTCTCGATGTCCGGGTTGTCCTTGAGCAGCGTGGAGGCCTTGAACGACGTGAGCGTCTTGCCGCTGCCGGTGGTGTGCCAGATGTAGCCGTTGCCGCTGTTCTGGTGGATGCACTCCACGATGGCCTTGACCGCATACACCTGGTAGGGCCGCATCATCAGCAGCTTCCGTTCGCTGGCCACCAGCACCATGTAGCGGCTGATGGCCTGGCCCAGGGTGCACTTGGGCAGGAAGGTCTCGGCAAAGTGGTCGAGGTGGGTGATCTTCTTGTTGGCCTCGTCGGCGAACTGGTAGATGGGCAGGAAGCGTTCGTCCGCGTTGAAGGCGAAGTGCCGCGCGTTGTTGTTGGCGAAGTACCAGGTGTCGGTGCGGTTGCTGACGATGAACAGCTGCAGGAAGCACAGCAGGGTCTTGCTGTAGCCGTTGCCGGGGTCGTTCTTGTAGTCAACGATCTGCTCCATGGCGCGGCGCGGGCTGATGCCCAGCGTCTTGAGCTCGATCTGCACGCAGGGCACACCGTTGATGAGGATGAGAACGTCGTAGCGGTGGTGGCTGTAGTCGGTGTTGATGCGCAGCTGGTTGACGACCTCGAAGCTGTTCTTGCACCAGTCCTTGATGTTGACCAGGGTGTAGTTCAGCGGGGTGCCGTCGTCGCGGGTGAAAGTTTCGCGCTCGCGCAGCTTCCGGGACGCGGTGAAGACGTCGGACGTGACGATGTCGTCCAGCAGGCGGGTGAACTCGCCGTCGGACAGGTGGACCCGGTTCAGGGCTTCGAACTTCTCGCGGAAGTTGCGTTCCAGCGCGGCGCGGTCCCGGATGTCGGGGCGGTACTCGTACTTGAGGCTCTGGAGTTTGCCGATGAAGCCGTACTCGATGTGCTCTTCCTTGACGACGGGGCTCGGTGCTCCGGGCGACGGGCCGTAAGCAGACTTGGACGAAGGCATGGGGTAACGAACGCGGTAGGCGATGGACCGACAGGTTGCGCGACGAGCGGACGGCTACGGATTGTGGCCGTCGGCCCATGAAGTGCGACGTCCTGAACGCGTCCATTTTGGGGTGAGAGGGCCCAGCATCGGCTGGATGCGTTTGCAGACCACCAACGCTGGAACCATATCCAGGGCAGTACCTGATCAGTTTCGTGCCCTGAATCCGCAACGAACGCCGATGGCCGCTCATTGGCAGGCTCGCCCACATGCTGTGTGTCGGAATTGGGTCGACAACGGACAGCGAACAACCAGACTGGGGCGCCACAAAGCAGTCTCTGACCGCGGGACCGGGCGCACCGCCCGCCCTGGGCCATCGGCCCCGTCGCGACCACTGGCGTCCGCCCATCGCAGGACAGCAACGACGCGGGCCGCCACCAGTTCGACGCCGCACGGCGGTGCAGCAACGCCAGTGTCCGCCAGGCGCCAGCGCGGCCGGCGCGGCCTGCCCACAATGGGTGCATGAGCGCCTTCGACGACGATACCCGGCTGCAGCCCCTGGGCGATGCGACCGACGGCCAGGCCGCCTTCGGCGGCCAGGTCAGCCCGGCCTGGAACATCGGCCCCAACCCCAACGGCGGCTACCTGCTGGCCCTGGCCGGCCGCGCGCTGGGCCTGGCCACGCCCGGGCAGCCCGACCCGCTGAGCATCACCGCCCACTACCTGCGCCCCGGCCTGGCCGGCCAGCCCTGCCGCGTCGACACCACGGTGCTGCGCAGCGGGCGGGCGCTCAGCACGGTGCGCGCCACGCTGGGCCAGGAAGGCGGCACGCGGCTGGAGCTGCTGGCCGCGATGGGCCGGCTGGAAAGCCATGGCCAGGTGCCGATCAGCCTGCCGCCGCCCGAGCTGCCGCCGCCCGAGGCCTGCGTCGGCCGGTCGGCCGGCGCGCAGGGCGTGGACCTGCCCATCCTGGGCCGGCTGGACGTGCGCCTGCACCCCGACGAGGCCCGCCCCGGCGCCACCGGCCGCGCCCGCGTCAGCGGCTGGATCCGCCTGGCCGACGGCCGCGCCCCCGACCCGCTGGCCCTGCTGCTGATGGCCGACGCCTTCCCGCCGGCGGTGTTCGGCCTGCTGGGCATGGTCGGCTGGGTGCCGACCATCGAGCTGACGGTGCACCTGCGCCGCCGCCCGGCGGCGGGCTGGCTGCGCGCGCTGTTCTGGTCGAACGACCTGGCCGACGGCCGCGTCATCGAGGACGGCGCGCTGTGGGACGCCGACGGCCAACTGGTCGCGCAGTCGCGCCAGCTGGCGCTGGTGCGCTGAGGCGCCGGCCCACCCACCCGCCGCCGGCCTCGCCGCCGCATCCGATGTCCAGCCCGTCCGCCCCCGACGCCGCCGCCGCCCGCCAGGCCCTGTGGCTGGGCACCGCCGGCTACTTCTGTTCCAGCGTGCTGTGGGGCCTGAACCTGCCGCTGTCGGCCGCGCTGCTGCAGCACTTCGACCCCTTCTGGGTCTCGCCGCTGCGCTACGCGGTGGCCGCGGCGCTGCTGGCGGCGATGCTGGTGGCAGCGCTGGGCCGCCGCCAGCTGGGCTCGCCGATCCCGCTGTGGCGGGTGGCGGTGCTCAGCCTGTGCGTGGCCGCCTTCCTGGTGCTCTACAACCTGGGGCTGTACCGCACCCACCCGATGACGGTGGCGGCGCTGTCGGCCGGCTCGCCGGTGTACGTGGCGGTGGTCTCGCGGCTGATGACCGGCGCGCGGCTGGAGCGCGGCTTCTGGGGCGCCACCGCGCTGACGCTGGCCGGCGCCGGCATCGCCATCGCCGGCCGCGCCCGCGCCGCGGGTCCCGTCGCCGAAGCGCCCGGCCTGCTCGGCGGCGAGGTGCTGGTGGTGCTGAGCATCTGCAGCTGGACGGTCTACTCCATCCTGGCCCAGCGCTGGTTCGCCCCCGGCACGCCGCAGCTGCGCCGCACCTACCTGACCACCGTCGGCGCCCTGCCCTGGCTGCTGCTGTTCTGGGCCCTGGCGCGCGCCACCGGCCTGGCCGGCGCGCCCAACCTGGCGCCGGCGCCGGGGCCGGCGCTGCAGCTGGTGCTGTCGGCGGTGTTCTGCACCGCGCTGGCCACCGTGGCCTGGAACACCGGCGTGTCGCGCCTGGGCATCGCCATCGGCGGCCTGTGGCAGAACCTGGTGCCGGTGTTCGCGGTGCTGATCTCGCTGCTGTTCTTCGGCGTGCAGCCGCTGGCCGAGCAGTGGATCGGCGGCGCGGTGGTGCTGGCCGGGGTGGGGTACATGCAGTGGCAGCGGGGCCGGGCGGCGGCCTGAGCGCGCGCGCCGCAGGCCGCGGGGACAATCGCACCATGCCCGCCACCACCCCCTACCTGCCCCCGATCGAGTCACCCTCGCGCGCCGAGGTCGACGCACTGCCCGGCGCCACGCTGCTGGACTTCGGCACCGACTGGTGCGGCCACTGCCGCGCCGCCCGGCCGCTGGTGGACGCCGCGCTGGCCGCCCGGCCCGGCGTGCGCCACCTGCGGGTGGAGGACGGCCCCGGCCGCGCGCTGGGCCGCAGCTACGGCGTCAAGCTGTGGCCGACGCTGGTCTTCCTGGCCGACGGCCAGGAGCGCGCCCGCCTGGTGCGCCCAACCAGCGCCGAGGCCATCGCCCGCGCGCTGCAGGCGATCGACGCCGGCTGAGCGCCGGCGCGCTGCCGCGCTTCAACTCGCCGCCGCCGGCGGCGGCGCGTCGAAATCGGCCGCGTCGTGGCGCTCGGCCAGCTGCTGCGCCGGGTCGCCCCAGGTGCGGTTGACGCGGCGGCCGCGCTGCACCGCCGGGCGCTGGGCGATGGCCTCGGCCCAGCGCCGCACGTGCCGGTAGTCCTGCACCTGCAGGAACTCGCCGGCCTCGTACAGCAGGCCCAGCGCCAGCGCGCCGTACCAGGGCCAGATCGCCATGTCGGCCACGGTGTAGTCGGCGCCCGCGACGAAGGGCGTCTCGGCCAGGCGCCGGTCCAGCACGTCGAGCTGGCGCTTGGCCTCCATCGCGAAGCGGTCGATCGCGTACTGGATCTTCACCGGCGCGTAGGCGTAGAAGTGGCCGAAGCCGCCGCCCAGGTAGGGCGCGCTGCCGACCTGCCAGAACAGCCAGGACAGGCATTCGGCGCGCCGCGCCGGGTCGGCGGGCAGGAAGGCGTTGCCGAACTTCTCGGCCAGGTACATCAGGATCGCGCCCGACTCGAACACCCGCACCGGCTGCGCGCCGCTGCGGTCCAGCAGCGCCGGGATCTTGGAATTCGGGTTCACCTCGACGAAGCCGCTGCCGAACTGCGCGCCTTCCTGGATGCGGATCAGCCAGGCGTCGTATTCGGCGCCCTGGTGGCCCAGGGCCAGCAGCTCTTCCAGCATCACCGTCACCTTGATGCCGTTGGGCGTGCCCAGCGAGTACAGCTGCAGCGGGTGGCGGCCCACCGGCAGCGCCTGCTCGTGGGTCGGCCCGGCCACCGGGCGGTTGATGTTGGCGAAGCGGCCGCCGCTGGGCTGGGTCCAGGTCCAGACCTTGGGCGGGGTGTACTCGGGGGTGTCGGCCATCGTGGGGTTCCGGCGGGGGGCTGTGCGGCGGACCACTCTACGGCAAGCCGGCGCGCCGCGCTGCGCCGGGGTCGGGGCGGCGGCCGCGGCCCGCGGCAGGCCATCGGGTAGACTTCGCGCCCTTTGTGGGGACGGGACGGCGGGCAGCGCCATGGCGCCAGTGGCGGGGCATACAGGATTCGACAGCGCGCGGCTGGTCCGTCTGCTGGCCACACCCACCACGGCAGGCCTGCCGGCGGCGCGGCCGGCCGTGGCCGAGCAGCTGGGCAACTGGCTGGGCTGGACCGGCAGCCTGGCGCTGGCCGGCGCACTGAACACCCCGTCGCCGGCCGACACCGGCCCGGGGCCGGCGCCGGCCGCCGCCGCGGCCGCCCAGGCCGCACTGGCCCGGCTGCGCAGCGAGATCGCCCGCCTGGTCGACGACGACGAGGTGCTGGGCCTGCGCAGCCCCGGCACCGACGACTTCCCCACCTGCCGCCGGGCCTACCAGTCGCTGCAGCGCAGCATGGCCGCCCGCGTGGCGGCGCTGCGCGGCGAGCTGCGCGCGCTGCTGGCCCGCCAGGGCCCGGCGCTGGCGCGGCTGGCAGCGATCGACGCCGCGCTGGACGAGGGCCTGGCCGCCCGCGAACGCCACCTGCTGTCCGGCGTGCCGGCACTGCTGCAGCGGCGCCTGGAATCCCGCGCCGGCGCCGACGCGCCCGCGCTGGCGCCGCAGCTGCGTGAACTGCTGGGCGCCGAGCTGGACGTCCGACTGCAAGCGGTCGAGGGCCTGGTCCAGGCCCTGGGCCCGTCAACCAACGACTCGCCATGATCAACCTCTTCCTCGGCGCGACCTTCCTGAGCGGCCTGGCCGCGCTGGGCTGGATCGCCGCCGGCTACGTCGGCAGCCAGCCGCTGGCGCTGGCGATGACCGCGCTGATCGCCGGCTTCTACGCCCTGGGCGCGGCCGAGCTGCGCCGCTTCCACCGCGCCACCACCGGGCTGACGCAGGCGCTGGCCGCGCTGCCCTGCCAGGCCGGCGACGCCCCGCCGCCGCTGGACGACTGGCTGGCCACGCTGGACCCGACGCTGCGCGACGCGGTGCGCGGGCGCATCGAGGGCCCGCGCGGCAGCCTGCCCGGTCCGGCGCTGACGCCCTACCTGACCGGCCTGCTGGTGATCCTGGGCATGCTGGGCACCTTCCTGGGCATGGTGATGACGCTCAAGGGCACGGTCGGCGCACTGGAAAGCACCACCGACCTGGCGGCCATCCGCGCCTCGCTGGCGGCGCCGGTCAAGGGCCTGGGCCTGGCCTTCGGCACCTCGGTGGCCGGCGTCGCGGCCTCGGCCATGCTGGGCCTGCTGTCGGCGCTGTGCCGGCGCGAGCGCGCGCTGGCGGTGCAGGCGCTGGACCGCCGCATCGCCACCGTGCTGCGCCCCTTCACCCCGGCCGCGCAACGCCAGCAGGCCTGGCAGACGCTGCAGGCCCAGACCCAGGCCCTGCCCGAGGTGGCCGCGCAGCTGCAGGCGCTGTCGGCCCAGCTGGCCCAGCAGACCCAGGCCCTGCACGAGCGCCTGCAGGCCGGCCAGGACCAGTTCCACCGCCAGACCGAGGCCGCCTACCGCCAGCTGGCCAGCGGCGTCGAACGCGCGCTGCAGGCCAGCCTGGCCGACAGCGCCCGCGCCGCCGGCGCCAGCGTGCAGCCGGTGGTCGAGGCCGCGCTGGACGGCCTGCAGCGCCAGGGCCAGGCGCTGCAGCAGGGCCTGGCCGACGCGGTGCGGGCGCAGCTGGCCGGCATCGCCGGGCGCATCGACGCCGGCGCCGAGCAGGTGGCCCGGCGCTGGGACGGCGCGCTGGCCGAGCAGCAGCGCCAGCAGCAGGCGCTGGCCGAGGGCCTGGACCGCCGCCTCACCGAGGCCGGCACCGCCTTCGGCCAACGCGCCGCCACGCTGCTGGACGCGCTGGAGCAAGGCCACGCCGCCCGCCAGACCGCGCTGGCCGACACCATGGCCGGCCTGGCGCGGCAGGCCGAAGCGCAGCAGGCCACGCTGGAACAGCGCGCCGCGGCGCAGCAGGCCGAACTCGCGCAGCAGGCGGCCGCCCAGCAGGCCGCCCTGGCCGCCACCGTGGCCGGCCTGGCGCAGCAGGCCGAGGCGCAGCAGGCCGCGCTGGAACAGCGCGCTGCCGCCCAGCAGGCCGCGCTGGGCGAACGTGCCACCGCCCTGCAGGCCGCGCTGACGCAGCAGGCCGCGGCCCTGCAGACCGGCCTGCTCGACGCCACCGGCCAGCGCCTGGACGGCCTGGCCGAGCGCCTGGACCAGGGCCTGGCCGGCGCCGCCCGCGCCTGGTCCGACGCGCTGGCCGGCCACGAGCTGCGCGCCGCGCAGCTGGTCGGCGAGACCCGCACCGCGCTGGCCGACCTGGCCACGCAACTGGACCAGCGCGGCAGCGCGCTGCTGGCCGGGCTGGAGGGCGGCCAGACCGCGCTGCAGGCCGCGCTGGCCGCGCGCGACGAGCAGCGCCTGGCCGCCTGGACGCAGACCCTGGACACGGTGGCCGAGGGCCTGCACCAGGCCTGGCAGCAGGCCGGTGCCCAGGGCCTGGCCCAGCAGCAGCAGATCTGCCGCACGCTGGAACAGACCGCCCAGACCATCGCCACCCAGGCCGAGGCCCATGCCCGCGCCACCACCGCCGAGGTCGCCCGCCTGCTGCACGACGCCGCCGAGGCGCCGCGCGCCGCGGCCGAGGCCATCGCCCAGCTGCGCGGCCAGCTCAGCGAGGCCCTGGTGCGCGACAACGCGGTGCTGGAAGAGCGCAGCCGCCTGCTGGCCACGGTGGACGGCCTGCTCGACGCCGTGGACCACGCCGCCAGCCGCCAGCGCGAGGCCATCGACGGCCTGGTCGCCTCGTCGGCCGAGCTGCTCGAGCGCGTCGGCCAGCGCTTCGGCGAACAGGTGCAGGACAGCACCGCCCGGCTGGGCGATGCCGCCGCCCAGCTCACCGGCAGCGCGGTCGAGGTGGCCAGCCTGGGCGAGGCCTTCGGCGGCGCGGTGCAGCAGTTCGGTGACAGCAACCGCCAGCTGATGGACCACCTGCAGCGCCTGGAAGCCGCGCTGGACCAGGCCGGCGCGCGCAGCGACCAGCAGCTGGCCTACTACGTGGCGCAGGCGCGCGAGCTGATCGAGCTGAGCCTGCTGTCGCAGAAGCAGACGCTGGACGAGCTGCGCCTGCTGGCCGACCGCGCCGCCCGGCCGGCCGAGGCGGCGGCGTGAGCGGCATGACCGAGCTCGGCGACGAGCCCGACAGCGGCGTCGAGGCCACCGCCCCGGTGTGGGCGGTGTTCGGCGACCTGATGGCCGGCCTGGTCGGCGCCATCGTGCTGCTGCTGGTGGCGGTGCTGGTCAGCCAGCTGGAGCTGGCCCGCCACCTCGAGGACGAGGTGCGCAAGCGCGAGCAGGCCGAGCAGGGCCGCAGCGCGCTGGAACAGGCCCTGGCCGGCCCGCTGGCCAGCGGCCGCGTGACGCTGGCCAACGGCCGCATCGGCATCAGCGGCAGCGTGCTGTTCGCGCTGAACTCCGACCAGCTGCAGCCCGAGGGCCGGCGCCTGCTGCGCCAGCTGGCGCCGGCGCTGGCCGCCTACCTGCGCGTGCGCGACGAGCTGCTGATGGTCAGCGGCTTCACCGACGACCGCCAGGTGCGCGAGGGCAACCGCCAGTTCGCCGACAACTGGGAGCTGTCGGCCCAGCGCGCGCTGACCGTGACCCGGGCGCTGATCGAGGACGGCGTGCCGGCCGGCGCGCTGTTCGCCGCCGGCTTCGGCCCCGAGCAGCCGGTGGCGTCCAACGCCGACGCGGCCGGCCGCGCACGCAACCGCCGCGTCGAGATCGCCCCGGTGCCGCGCCTGGCCGGCGCCGCCAAGCCGCATGGCTGAGCCGGCCACGGGCGACGCGGCAAGCGCTGCGGCGGACCTCGTCGCCGACGGCGGCGCCGCGGCGCTGGCCGCGCTGCGCGCCGCCGGGCTGGCCGAGCGCGACCCGCTGCGCCTGCGCTTCCTCGAGGCGCTGGCCCGCCGCGCCGCGGCGCAGCAGGGCGCCGCACGGCAGACGCTGGTGGCCCTGCTGGCACGCCGGCTGGCCGAAGCACGGGCGGCGCTGGCCGCCGCGACGGCGCCGTCGGCCTCCGCCCCCCGGCAGACCGCCGCGCCGGCCGCCGCCGGCCGCGCGGCACTGGCCGACCTGGCCGCGCTGCTGCACCGGCTCCAGCAGGCGGCGCCGTCCGGCGACGCCTCCCCGCCCGCCCCGGCCCCCGGCCCGGCGCGCGCGGCGCCCGCCATGTCCGCCATGTCCGCCATGTCCGCCGAGGGCGCCCAGGGCACCCCGGGCGCCGCCGCGCCCCCACTGCCCGAGCTCAAGGCGCTGCGCGCCTTCCGCAGCAGCTGGACGCGGCTGAGCGTGCAGCAGCGGCTGCGCCAGTCCCAGGCCCGGCTGCCGGGCAATGCCGGGCCGCTGAACGCCCAGGCCCTGGCGCTGCGCACGCTGCAGACGCTGGAAGGGCTGTCGCCGGCCTACCTGGCCTGCCTGGTCTCCCAGCTGGACACCCTGGGCTGGCTGGAGCAGGCCAGCGGCGACGCCCTGCCGCCGCCACGCGACGTGCTGCGCAGCGGCGCCGGCACGCCGCGCCGCGCCAGCCGCGGCCGCGCCGGCTGAACGCCGCCGCACCGTCGGGCCCGGCGGCAGCCTGGATTCCACCGATTCACGGCGGCCCCCGCCCGGTCTAGGCTGGGCCGATGATCGAATCCCCCGACGCCCCCACCACCGCCGCCGCGGTCCCGATGATCGACGGCATCCCCCTCACCCCCAAGGCGGTCACCGTCATCGGCCAGGAGTCGATGGCCCCGGCCCCCACGCTGGCCGAGGAGCGGCTGCGCCGCAAGCAGAAGCTGGCCGGCGCGCTGCGCATCTTCGGCAAGTTCGGCTTCGGCGAGGGCGTGGCCGGCCACATCACCGTGCGCGACCCCGAGTTCCCGGACCACTTCTGGGTCAACCCGCTGGGCCGCTCCTTCCGCCACATGAAGGTCTCCGACCTGATCCTGGTGAACCACCACGGCGAGGTGGTCTACGGCAAGCACGCGGTCAACCGCGCGGCCTACGTGCTGCACGCCGCGGTGCACGCGGCGCGGCCGGACGTGATCTCGGCCGCGCACGCGCACTCGGTCTACGGCAAGGCCTTCAGCGCGCTGGGCGTGCCGCTGGCGCCGCTGACCCAGGACTCCTGCGCCTTCTACGAGTGCAACACGGTGATCGCCGACCACGGCGGCGCGGTGGTGTTCGAGGAGCAGGCCGGCCGCGACTTCGCCCAGGCCTTCGGCAGGAACCGCGCGGCCATCCACCAGAACCACGGCCACTTCACCGTCGGCGCCAGCGTCGACGAGGCAGTGTTCTGGTACGTCTGCTTCGAGCGCTGCGCCCAGGCCCAGCTGCTGGCCATGGCCGCCGGCACGCCCAAGCACATCCCGCATGCCTCGGCGGTCTACACGCGCGAGAACGCGGGCAGCGCCCAGGTCGGCTGGATGCACTTCCAGCCGCTGTGGCAGGAGATCCTGCGCACCGACCCGGACCTGCTGGAGTGAGCGGCCTGCCGGCGCGCCCGCGCCGGTGACCGCAGCCGAGCTGCCCGCCGCTGCGGCGGGCGCTGCCTGACAGGCCGCCACCCAGGCGGCCTGTCCGCTTCTGCGATTGGCCGGGCGCCTCAGCGCGCCTTGACGGCCAGCACCGGGCAGGGCACGTTGAGCAGGATGTCCTGGGCCACGCTGCCCATGATCAGCTTGCCCACCGGGCTGCGCTTGCGCAGGCCGATCACCACCATCGAGATCGGCAGCGTCTCGGTCAGCGCGACGATCTCGTCGGCGGCGCTGTTACCGCGCACGAACTGCTTGAGCTCGTAGGCCAGGCCGGCGGCCTGCAGCAGCTTCTCCACGCGCTCGTAGTCGAGCACGTCGGCCATCGCCGGGTCGTCCTTCTCGCCGCCGGGGCTGGCGTTGACCACCATCAGCAGCTCCTTGCGCTGCTTGGCGATCTCGATGCCCTGATCGAGTGCGGCTTGTCCTTCGGGACGGGGGGCGTAGGCCACCAGAATGGTCATGGTCGGGTTCCAGGTTGTACGGGCTGACGGATGTGCCCAGGTTAGCCCAGCAAGTTAGGAGCGCACCACCGCGCCGGCAATCCGGGCCGACCCGGGGACCGGGCCCCGAAGGCCGACCGATGGGCGGCCGATGGGCGGCCGGCAACCGGCCACGGGCGACCCCACGCTACCATCCCCTCATCGGTGCGCCCGATGCCGGCGCGCACCCCTTCGGAGACCTCCCGATGAGCGAACCCCGCGTCACCGTGCGCCTGCAGCAGCGCCACGACTACCTGTTTGAGAACCACTTCGGTGGCGACCTGGCGCCGCTGCTCAGCGACGAACCACCGCCGCTGGGCACCGGCCAGGGCCCGTCGCCGGTGCAGATGCTGGCCACCGCGGTGGGCAACTGCCTCAGCGCGTCGCTGCTGTTCGCGGTGCGCAAGTACAAGGAGGACCCGGGGCCGCTGTCCTGCGAGGTCGACGCCGAGGTGGGCCGTGCCGCCGACAAGCGCCTGCGCGTGCTGCACCTGGACGCCCGGCTGACCCTGGGCGTGCCGGGCGAGGCGGTCGAGCACCTGGACCGCGTGCTCGCCAGCTTCGAGGACTTCTGCACCGTCACGGCCAGCGTGCGCGCGGCCATCCCGGTGACCGTGCAGGTCTTCGATGCCCACGGCGCGCAGCTGAAGTGACTGCGCAGCAGCCGCGCCGCGCGCCGGCGCGCCGCTCAGCGCACGCCGGCGGGCAGCAGGCGGTCGCTGGCGGGCAGCTCGGCGCCGGGCTCCAGCTCGATGGCGACCTGGGTGCACACCGCGCGGCACAGCGTGGCCACGCGCTCGCTCTGCAGGCGGTAGTAGATCTGCGTGCCGTCCCGGCGCTTGCCCAGCACGCCCGCGCGGTACAGCGTGGACAGGTGCTGCGACATATTGGGTTGCGTCGTGTCGATCTCGGCCAGCAGCTGGGAGACGTTCTTCTCGCTGTTGCACAGCGCGCCGATGATCTTCAGCCGGATCGGTGTGGACAGCAGCGAGAACAATTCGGCCACCGATTCGAACACCGCATCCGGATTGTCCTGACGGCCCATGGGAACCTCCGGTCGGATGACTTGGTCAGCATTGTATGACCACACACTGATATAGGCCCGGTCGCGACGGAGACACCGTGCTGCGCTGCACGGTCAGCCACGGTCAGCGGAAGCGGTAGTGGTCGCGCTGCAGCACCGCGGCCACCGCCGCCACCTCCTCCGGGAACAGCTGCAGGTTCAGCTCGACGCTGCAGCGCTCGACCATCGCCAGCAGCGCCGCCGGCCGGTTGATGCGCCCCTGCGGCCGGTAGATCGCGCTGCCGTCGCCGCCGACGCGGCGCACATGGCATTCGCTGCAGCGGTGCTCGCGGATCAGGCGCTCGCCCAGGGCCAGATCGGCGCCGTCCAAGCCGCCGGCGGCGGCCGGCAGCGCCAGCAGCCAGGCCAGCGCGCCCAGCGGCCAGGCCCGGCGGCGCGGCCGGGCCCGGGAGGCCGATGGGGCAGGTTGGAGGCGGTTCATGATCATCTCAGCCTGTCAAGCACGCGCCCAGCGCGCCAGCGCCTGGACGTCGGCCTCGGCCATCTCGCCGGGGATGCGCTCGCGCAGCACGCCGCTGCGGTCGATGACGCAGGTCATCGGCACCGAGCGGCGCGCCACCAGCGCCGCATGCAGCGCCTGCTCGTCCAGCGTGACGTCGATGCCCAGGCCATGCTGCGCCAGGTAGCGTCGCACCGCCGCCGCGTCGGCGCCCTGGGCCACGCCCAGCAGCTGCAGCGGCAGGCCGGCGCCGGCCTGCAACAGGCCCTGCAGCCGCGCGTTGTGGCGGTGGCAGTAGCCGCAGTCGGTGGCGAAGAAGCTCAGCACCGTGGCCCGGCCCTGGCGCCAGGGCGCGTCCAGGCGGCGGCCGTCGAGCAGGCGCACCTCGGGCCAGGCCACGGCCTGGCCGGTCTCGGCCGGCGCGGCGCGGGCGCCGCCCGGCATGGCCGCACCCAGCAGCGCCATGCCCGCCGCGCCCAGCCAGGCGCGCCGGTCCGGGGCGTGCGCCAGCGCGGTCATGGCGCCTCGCGCTCCATCAGCAGGTAGGTGTTGTAGGCGTTCATGCGGTTGGCGGCGCCGAACAAGGGCAGCCCGCTGAAGCGCGACCAGTCGGTGCGCGCATAGGCCTCGTCGAAGGGCTCCATCGCCCGCGCGGCCGCGCCCATCTGCGCGCGCAGGAACTGCAGGTAGTCGCGGGTCTGCGCCAGGTCGGCCGCCGGCTCGGACGACACCGGGCCGTGGCCCGGCACCAGCAGGCGCGGACGCAGCGCCAGCATGCGGTCCAGCGCGCCGATCCAGCGCCGGCTGTCGGCCTGGCCGACGAAGGGCAGGCGGCCACGGAAGACGATGTCGCCGGCGAACAGCACCCCGGTGCGTTCGTCGTGCACCACCAGGTCTTCCGCCGTGTGCGACGGCCCGGCGTGCCGCACGCGGAAGCGGCGCGGCCCGATGGACAGCAGCAGGTCCTCGTCGCGCCCGCCCTCGCCCAGCCAGGTGTCGGGCGCGACCAGCTCGGTGTGCTCGTCGATCCAGGGGAACAGGTCCTCGCGGCTGGCCGCCAGGCGCTGGCGGGCGGTGTCCGAGGCCAGGTAGTCGCGACAGCCGACATGGCCGACCAGGCGGGCGCCGGCGTCGCGGAACACCTGCAGCCCGTAGATGTGGTCGGCATGGCAGTGCGTCACCACCACGTAGCGCACCGGCTGCGGCGTGATGCGGCGGATCGCCTCCAGCAGCTGCCGCGCCAGCGGGGGCGAGCCCAGCGCGTCGACCACCAGCACGCCCTCGTCGGTGACGACGAAGGCGGCGTTCGAGATGAAGTTCTGGTTCGCCGACGAGCCCAGCGCCGACAAGCCCTGCACGAACCAGGTGCCCTCGGCGATGCGCTCGGGCCTGAGCTGCACCGGCTCGGCACCGGCCGCCGCCGCGCCCCAGGCCAGCATCGCCCACGCCGTTGCCAGGACGCGCCGGCCCGTGGCCGCCCAGCGCCCGGCCGTGCCGCCACGGGGGTGGCGCAACGGCGCTGGGCGGCGGGCGGGGCTGGGCATAGGGATAACGCTACATGCGGATTGACTGATATTCTGGACACTATACCCCCACAGGTTCCACGGGATCAAGCCGGAGAGAACCCCCCTGCAAGGAGTGCATTCGTGAGCTTGACACGCCGATCGGGGCTGCGCGCCCCCCACGCCCGCCCGCCGGCGCTGCGCCTGGCCGCCCTCGCCCTGGGCCTGGCCCTGGCCGGCGCCGCCGCCAGCGCCAAGGACGCCCAGCGCCTGCGCACCCGCAGCCTGGCGGCCACCTGCGCCCAGTGCCACGGCACCGAGGGCCAGGCCGTCGAGGGCGAGGCCCTGGTGCGCCTGGCCGGGCTGCCCAAGGACTACCTGTTCAACCAGCTGCTGGCTTTTCGCACCGGCCAGCGGCCGGCGACGATCATGCACCAGATCACCCGCGGCTACTCCCAGGAGCAGCTGGAGGAACTGGCCGGCTACTTTGCCAGCCGGCGCTGAGGGAGACCACGCGATGACCCAGAACATGATCCCCCGCCGGCGCCTGCTGCAAGGCCTGGGCGGCGCCGCCACCCTGGGCGGCGCGGCGCCGCTGCTGGCCCTGCTGGGCGGCTGTGCCACGCCCGCCCGTGCCGACCGCGCCAAGGTGCTGGTCGTCGGCGGCGGCTACGGTGGCGCCACCGCGGCCAAGTACATCCGCCTGCTGTCGGACCACAGCATCGACGCGATGCTGGTCGAGCCCAACCGCAGCTTCGTCTCCTGCCCGGTGAGCAACCTGGTGCTCAGCGGCGACCGCACGATGGCCGACATCACCAACCCCTACCACGGCCTGGTCGAGCGCCACGGCGTGCGCCTGGTGCACGACCGCGTCGCCGCCATCGACCCGGCCAAGCGCCAGGCCCGGCTGGCGGGCGGCGCCACGGTGACCTACGACAAGCTGGTGCTGGCCCCCGGCATCGACATGATGTGGGACAGCGTCGAGGGCCTGCAGGCCGCGCATGCCAGCGGCCAGATCCTGCACGCCTGGAAAGCCGGCGCCGAGACCGAGGCGCTGCGCCGCCAGCTCGAGGCGATGCGCGACGGCGGCACGTTCGCCATCGTGATCCCCGAGGCCCCCTACCGCTGCCCGCCTGGGCCCTACGAGCGCGCCAGCGTCGTCGCCGCCTACTTCAAGCGCCACAAGCCGCGCGCCAAGGTGCTGATCCTGGACGGCAACCCCGACGTCACCAGCAAGGGCCCGCTGTTCAAGAAGGCCTGGGCCGAGCTCTACCCCGGCATGGTCGAGTACCGGCCGCAGCACAAGGCGGTGGCGGTGGACGCGCGCAGCAGCACCGTCAAGTTCGAGGTGCAGGACGACGTGCGCGCCGACGTGCTGAACGTGCTGCCGGCCATGCGGGCCGGCCAGCTGGCGGTGCAGACCGGGCTGGCCAATGCCAACGCGCGCTGGTGCCACGTGAACTTCCTGAACTTCGAGTCCACCGCCGCGCCGGGCATCCACGTGCTGGGCGACGCGATCCAGGTCGCCCAGGGCATGCCCAAGTCCGGCCACATGGCCAACTCCCATGCCAAGGTCACGGCCGCGGCCATCGTCGCCGAGCTGCAGGGCCTGGACGTCAACCCGCACCCGATGCTGACCAACGTCTGCATGAGCTACGTCGACGCGACCCATGTGATCCACGTGGCCAGCGTGCACGAGTACGTGCCCACGCAGAAGACCTTCCGCACCATCGGCGGCTCGGGCGGGGTGTCCGACGTGCGCTCGGACCTGGAGGGTGCCTACGCCCGCGCCTGGGCGCGCAACATCTGGGCCGACGTGCTCGGCTGAAGTCAGGAGCAGACCCGATGGACCAGCCCATGACGAGCGCTGCCGCGCGGCCCGCCACCTGCCCGCCGCCCGGCCCGAGGCACCGGTGCCTGCCCCGGCCGCTGCGCCGGCTGCTGGCGGGCGCCGGCCTGGTCGCCGCCGCCTGCGCCGCCGTCGCGCAACAAGGGGTGCAGGTGGTTTACCACCTCAACGAGGGCCTGCCCCAGGCCACGCGGGCCATCGGCAACATCCGCAACCACCTGGCCGCCGAGCCGAAGACGCGCATCGTGGTGGTCGGCCATGGCGCCGGCATCGACTTCCTGCTCGACGGCGCCCAGGACGCGCAGGGCCGGCCCTTCTCCGGCGCGATCGGCGACCTGGCCGGACAGGGCGTGGAGTTCCGCGTCTGCAACAACACCCTGAGCGGCCGCGGCATCGCCCGCGACCGCGTGGCGATGGAGGCCCAGATCGTGCCCTCCGGCGTCGCCGAGGTGGCGCGGCTGCAGTCGCGCGAGCGCTTCGCCTACCTGCGGCCCTGATCCGCATCAAGCCTCGCCACGCCCGGCGGCGCCATCATCGCCCCATCAGCAAGCAATGATGGATGAGGCCTCCGCGTGACCGACCGCCTGCTCGAGGCCCTGATCGCCCGCTTCGGCGAAACCGGCAGCACCGCGGTGCTGGGGGCGCTGATCGGCCTGCTGTTCGGCTTCTTCGCCCACCGCTCGCGCTTCTGCCTGCGCTCGGCGGTGATCGAGTTCTCGCGCGGCACGCGCGAGGGCAAGCTCACCGTCTGGCTGTTCACCTTCTCGACCGCGGTGCTGCTGACCCAGGCCTTCATCCTGGCCGGCTGGCTCAACGTGTCGGACGCGCGGCAGCTGGCCGCGCGCGGCAGCCTGTCGGGCGCGGCCATCGGCGGCGCGATGTTCGGCAGCGGCATGATCCTGGCGCGCGGCTGCTCCAGCCGCCTGCTGGTGCTGGCCGCCCAGGGCAATCTGCGCGCGCTGCTGTCGGGGCTGGTGTTCGCGGTCACCGCGCAGTCGGCGCTCAACGGCCTGCTCTCGCCGCTGCGCAACGCCGTGTCGGCCTGGTGGACGGTGGAGGGCGGCGGCGCGCGCGACGTGCTGGCGCTGACCGGCCTGGGCCATGTCGGTGGCCTGCTCGTCGGCGCGGTCTGGCTGGCCGCGGCCCTGGTCTGGGCGCGCCGGCAGCGCGTGCGCTTCTGGGGCTGGTTCGGCGCGATCGGCGTCGGCGTGATGGTCGCGCTGGCCTGGCTGCTGACCTACCGCCTGGGCCGCACCGCCTTCGACACCGTGGTGCCGATCCAGAGCCTGAGCTTCACCGGCCCGGCGGCCGACACGCTGATGCTGGTGCTGTCGCCACCCGGCCAACCCGCCCGCTTCGACCTGGGCCTGGTGCCCGGCGTCTTCGCCGGCGCGGCGCTGTCGGCCGTGCTGTGGCGCGAGCTGAAGCTCGAGGGCTTCCAGGGCGGCCAGTCGATGCGGCGCTACATCGCCGGCGCGGTGCTGATGGGCTTCGGCGGCATGCTGGCCGGCGGCTGCGCGGTGGGTGCCGGCGTCTCCGGCGCCGCGGTGTTCACGCTGACCTCCTTCGTCACGCTCAGCACCATCTGGGCCGCCGCCATGCTGACCGACGCGCTGGTGGACCGGCGCGGCGAAGTCGCCAGCGCGCCGGCCGAGCCGCCGCCCGGGCACGATCCGGAGATGAGCGCCAGCTACGCCCGGCCCTGAACCTGCCGCGGGCCGGCGCCCCGGCCCACGCCTTCCCCTTCCCGAACCCGTCCGTCGACGACCGAACGATGCCCACCCTCCGACCCCGCACCACCCTCGCCCTGCTGGCCACCCTGCTGACCGCGGCCACCCAGGCCCAGACCCCGGCCGCACCGGCTGCTTCCGCGCCCGACGCCTGGATCGCCGAGGCCCGCGGCGTGGCCACGGCCATCCCGCCCAAGCTGCTGAAGGTGCTGACCGAGGCGATCGACAAGGACGGCCCGACCGGCGCGCTGGGCGTGTGCAAGGAGGCCGCGCCGAAGATGGCCGCCGCCGCCTCGCAGCAGACCGGCTGGCAGATCCGCCGCGTCAGCCAGGGCCCGCGCAACCCCAAGGCCGTGCCCGACGCCTGGGAGCTGGCGGTGCTGCAGGACTTCGACCGCCGCACCGCGGCCGGCGAGCCGGCGCAGACGCTGGAGCGCGCCGAGCAGGTGCTGGTCGATGGCCGGCCGGTGCAGCGCTACATGCGCGCGCTGCCGACGCAGGAGCTGTGCATCGCCTGCCACGGTGCGGCCGACAAGCTGGCGCCCGGCGTGGCCGAGCGCCTGAAGGCGCTGTACCCCGAGGACCGCGGCACCGGCTACGGCGTCGGCCAGATCCGCGGCGCGATCACGCTCAAGCGGCCGCTCTGACCGGAAGCGTGCTGGCGGGCCGCGCCCCGGCCGGGCCGGGGCGCGCCGGCCTGGCCGCCCGCCCAGGCGCGACCAGACGCGCTCAGGCGGCGGTCATCCCCGGGTTGCCGTCCATGCCCACCAGCGCCGGCGTGTTGACGCTGCGCGGCTTGACGCGGCCGCCCTGCGCCTTCAGCCAGGTCTCGACCACGTCCCAGACCGGCTTCACGCCGGGCAGGCTCTTCGCCTCCTCGGCCACCGGCGCCCAGCCGGCCACCTTGTAGGTCTTGTCGGCTGCCAGCGGCTGGCCCTTCAGGCGCAGGTTGCTGATGCGCCGGCCCATGGCCTCGCCCGGCGTGCAGGTGTAGCTCAGGCCGCCCACGCGGACCATGTCGCCGCCCTGCTGGTAGTACGGGTCGGGGTTGAACAGGTTGTCGGCCACGTCCTCGAGCACGGTCTTGATCGTCGCGCCGGTCATCGGCGTCAGCGTGGCATAGGGGTAGGTGATGGCCAGCTGGTCCATCAGCAGCTCGCGGGTGATCACGTCGCCCGGCAGCAGCGTGGTGCCCCAGCGGAAGCCCGGGCTGAAGGCCAGGTCGGCGCCCTGCACGTCGATCAACGCGTCGCAGATCAGCTGGTCCCAGCTGCCGTTGAAGTTGCCGCGGCGGTACAGCAGGCCGTCGGTGACGGCCAGCGCCTCGTTGAGCCTGGCCTCGTAGGGCGCGCGGATCTTGGTGATCAGCGCGTCCATCGCCGGGTCGGCCTGCAGCTGGTTGGCGAACACCGGCAGCAGTCGGTAGCGGAAGTCGGTCACCTTGCCGCCCTGGACCTCGAAGTCCATCACGCCGAGGAACTTGCCGTTGCTGCCGGCGTTGGTGACCAGGGTGGTGCCGCCGGCGTTCTTCACCGGCACCGCCACCGGCACGCCGTCGTGGGTGTGGCCGCCGAAGATGGCGTCGATGCCGCGCACGCGGCTGGCCATCTTCAGGTCCACGTCCATGCCGTTGTGGCTGAGCACGACGACCACCTGCGCGCCCTTGGCCCGCGCCTCGTCGACGACCGCCTGCATGTTCTCGTCCTGGATGCCGAAGCTCCAGTCGGCCACCATGTAGCGCGGGTTGGCGATCGGGGTGTAGGGGAAGGCCTGGCCGACGATGGCCACCGGCACGCCGTTGATCGGGCGGATCACGTAGGGCTTGAACACCGGGTCGCCGAAGTCGGTGGTCTTGACGTTCTGGGCGACGAAGTCGACGCGGCCCTTGAAGTCCTTGTCGACGATCTCCTTGACCCGCTCCATGCCATAGGTGAACTCCCAGTGGCCGGTCATCACGTCCACGCCCAGCAGCTTGCAGGCATCGACCATGTCCTGGGCGTCGGTCCACAGGCTGGTGGCGCTGCCCTGCCAGGTGTCGCCGCCGTCGAGCAGCAGCGCGCCCGGCCGGCTGGCCCGCAGCATCTTCACCAGCGTGGCCAGGTGCGCGAAGCCGCCCACCTTGCCGTAGCGGCGCGCGGCCTGCTCGAAGTCCAGGCAGCTGAAGGCATGCGCCTGCGCGGTGCCCGGGCGCAGGCCCGCGGCCCGCAGCAGCTGCTCGCCCACCAGGTGGGGCAGCTGGCCGCGCATGCCGGCCACGCCCAGGTTCACGCTGGGCTCGCGGAAGCGGATCGGCCGCAGCTGGGCATGGCAGTCGGTCATGTGCAGCAGCGACACATTGCCGAAGCGGGGCAGGTCGTACAGCCCGGCCTGGGCGGTGGCGGCGTCGGCGTCGGCATGCCGGCCCAGCGCCATGCCGGCCACGCCGGCGGCGCCCAGCACCTGCAGGAACTCGCGCTTGCTGAGGTTCATGTCGTTCGGTCTCGGGGGATCGGGAAAGGGACGGGCAGCCGGCGCCCTCGGGCGCCGGGCCCGCGGCGCTCAGCGGTTGACCGGCGAGGCCGGGTCGAGCAGCAGGGCCATCACGTGGCGGATCTGCGCCTCGTCGAGCAGCTGGGCATGGCCGAAGCGCGGCATGTTGGAACAGGCCGCGTAGGCCTTGCTGTTCCACAGCTTGCCCCAGGTGTACTGCACGATGGCCGCGCTGGCCGGGTCATAGGGGTCGCGCACGCCGCGCAGCTTGCCGTACTGGTACAGGCTGGGGCCGATGGTGCCGAAGCTGATCTCTTCCTTGCTCAGCTGGTGGCAGTTGTAGCACTGCGCGCCGTTGGCCGAGGTCGCCGCGCTGCGGTCGGTCCAGGTCATGCCGCGGCCGTTCTGTGCCAGCTTCTCGCCCTCGCGCCAGTCGCCCAGGTACTGCCCGGCGGCGGGCCAGCGGATGGTGGCCTGGGCCTCGGCCTCGATGCGGCGGGCCACCGCCTCGGGCGGCGGCTGCTCGGACGAGCAGGCCCGTTGCCCTTCGTCCTGCTCCAGCCGGTCCAGCCCGGCGATGCCCTGCGCGCGGAAGCTGCCGCGGATCATCGCCTGGGCCTGGGCGTCGAGCTCGGCGGACGAGGGCAGCGTGGCGCAGCCGGCCACGACGAGGGCGGCGGCCAGTGCCGCGCCCAGCAGTTGGTGCTTCATGGGTCGGGGCTCCTCAGCGCTTGATCGCCGGCGCGATCGATTCGGCGCCCTTGGCGTTGACGCCCATGTAGACGCCCAGCGCCACCGTCACGTCCGAGGCGAAGCCCGGATAGGGAAAGCGCTGCTGGCGGAAACAGTCGTTGAGCCGGCGCTGCATGCTCCACATCTCGCCGCTGGAGACGCGGTAGGCCGGCCAGGCCGCAAAGCCCACGCCGTCGCCCGGGTTGGTGCTCAGCTGCGGCAGGTCCTGCAGGCGGATGCGCTTGCCGGCCTCGCCATGGCAGCTGGCGCAGGAGAAGTCCATCGGCCCGCCGCGGTAGAAGAAGGCGCGCTTGCCCAGCTCGTAGAAGCGCCGCTCCTCGGCGTGGCCCTGGGGCAGCGCCATCTTCATGCCGCGCGACTGCGACGAGATCCAGGCCGCCAGCGCCGCCAGCGTGGCCTGCTCGCCCTGGTCGAAGGGCGTGCGGGCGATCTGCGCGGCGTCGAAGCCCTGCAGCGTGGCCATGCAGGTCAGCAGGCGCGATTCGAGGTCCTGCACGCGGCCGGTGTCGGCGAAGTAGCGCGGCAGCTGCACCCAGGCGCCCTTGACCACGCCCGGGCCCAGGCCCAGGTCGCAGCGCTGCAGCGTGGCCTTCTTCGGGCCGCGGGCCTGCTGCCAGAGGTCCTCGCCCTTGGCCTCGAACAGCTCGGCCGGGTTGCCGTCCTCCAGCATCTTGCGGTATTCGGCGATGCCGTCGGCCGCGGACTTCTGGGCCTGTGCCGCCAGGGCGGCGGTGGCGGCCAGGGCAAGCGCCGTCAGGCGCAACAAGGTCGTCATCGCTTGTCTCCGTCGATCGCCCGGCAGCGGCGGCCGGGCCTGGGGGGGCGGCCGCCGGTCAGCTGACCGTGGCTTCGTCGGTGCGCTTGTCGCCGCGGTTGTCCACCCAGCTCACCGCGATCTTGTCGCCGGCCTTGGCGCCCCTGACGACGAACTGCAGGAACGGGTTCTTCGAGATCGAGGGGCCCCACTGCGCGTTCAGCACGGGCTTGCCGTTGTGGGTGGCGCTGACCTCCTGGATGAACCAGGCGGGGATGGTCTTGCCGCCGGCGTCCTTGCGCTGGCCGGTCTCCATCTCGTGGCTCATCAGCACGCGCACGGTGGCCTTGTCACCGGCGGCCTGGGCGCGGATGCGCATCGGGTCTGCCATGTCTGTTCTCCTTCGCTTCGATCAGTTGCCTGGGCTGCGCGGGCTCAGCCGCCGCAGCCGCCCAGCGTCACCTTGATTTCCTTCTGCGCGAACAGCACCTTGCCGTCGCCCAGCACCGCCACCGCCGTCACGTTGGACGACTGGCCCATCTTCACGCGGGTGGAGAAGGCGGCATCGATCGCGTCGCTGACCTCGAACATGCCGCACAGCATGCTGGGGTTCTTCTCGACCAGGATCATCAGCCGCTTCACGCCCGGCAGGCTGCTGGCGCAGCTGACCGGCACCACGGCGCCGTTCTCGGCGATGTCCGGGCCCTGCAGGGTCACGTCCTTGCTCTCGGTCGGCGCCGAGACGCCCAGCGCCTTGACCAGCTCGGCCATGGTCTTGGCATCGAAGGCGGCGGTGTTCCAGGCGGCCTGCGCCGCCTCGGGCAGCAGGCCCAGGCCGGCCAGCAGGCCGGCGACGCCGGCACTGCGCTTGAGCATCTCGCGTCGGGTGGTCATGGGTTCTCCTTGGGATGGATCGGTTCGGGGTGCCGCCGGCCGCGCGCCGGCAGCGCGGGGGGTTCAGCGGCGGGCCCCGTCGGCCAGCCAGCGGGCGAGGGTCTGGACGTCGGCGTCGGGCAGGGTCTGCGGCGGCATCGGCACCTGGCCCCAGACCCCGGCGCCGCCGGACTTGATCTTGCCGGCCAGGTAGTGTGCGCCATCGGCGCGGCCGGCGTACTTGGCGGCGATGTCCTTGAAACTGGGGCCGACCAGCTTGCTGTCGGCGGCGTGGCAGGCCACGCAGCCGCTCTTGCCCAGCAGCGCCGTCGGCGCCTGGCCGGCCGCCGCCGGTGCCGCGGCGACCACGGCCGCCGGCGCCGCCGCGGCCGCACCCGGCGCACGGGTGGTGTCGGCACCGCGCTGGGCGCCGACCAGGCGGTTCTGCTCGGCCAGGTTGCCGTGGTTGTTGCGCGCGTGGTCGGGCAGCATCGAGGCCAGCTTTGGCTCGGGCTCGCAGTCCTTCATGCAGGCCTTGGCCTGGACGTCGGGCGCCTTGGCGGTGGCCAGGCCCTTGCCGGGCCACAGCGCGTGGTCCAGCCGCATGCCGTTGCGGTTGGGCAGCCGGGCCTGGGCCTCGGCGATGGTCTTGTCCGACAGCACGAAGTTGTCCGGCACCACGCCACCCAGGTTCAGCAGGAAGGCGGTGACGGCATAGACCTCGTCGACCTTGAGCGACTTGGGCGCGTTCCACGGCATCGCGCGGTGGATGTAGTCCCACAGCGTCGAGACGGTGGCCACCTTCATCAGCGTGGTGCGGCCGGGAAAGCCGGTGTCGGTCAGGCGCGCGACGCGGCCGCTGCGCACGTCGTCGGCGGTGGTGCCGCCGACCAGCGGCGAGAACACCTCGTTGGCCTCGCCGAACACGCCGTGGCAGGACGCGCACTTGCCCTCCCAGACGTCCTGGCCCTGGGCCACCGAGCCGGCGCCCTTGGGCAGGCCCTTGAAGTCGGGCCGCACGTCGATGTCCCAGGCGGCGATCTCCTTGACCGTGGCCGGGCGGCCCAGGCCGGGCAGCGCGGTCTGCGCCGCCACGCCGGCCGCGGCCAGCAGCAGTGCCGCAGCGGCGGCGACGGACTTACGAGAGCTGGACATTCTTCACCTCGCCGCTTTCCTGCACCAGCCAGGACTGCACCGCGTTGTTGTGGTAGATCGAGCGCGTGCCGCGCACCGCGCGCAGCTGGCGGTAGGTCGGCTGCACGTAGCCGGTCTCGTCGGTGGCGCGGCTCTGCACGATGGCCGGCTTGCCGTCCCAGACCCAGTCGATGTTGAAGCGCGTCAGGCACTTGGCCATCACCGGCCCTTCCAGCCGCGCCGGCCGCCAGTTGCGGCCACCGTCGACCGAGACGTCCACGCGGGCCACCTTGCCGCGCCCGCTCCAGGCCAGACCGCTGATGTTGTAGAAGCCCTTGTCCAGCAGCAGCTGGCCGCCCGAGGGCGTGGTGACCACGCTCTTGCACTCCTGCGTGCTGCTGTACTGGCGGTGGCGGCCATCGGGCATCAGGTCCACGTAGTGGATGGCCTCGTCCTTGGCGGCATAGGGCTGGTCGCCGACCTCGATGCGGCGCAAGTACTTCACCCAGCTCACGCCCTGCACGCCCGGCACCACCAGGCGCAGCGGGTAGCCGTTCTCCGGGCGCAGCATCTCGCCGTTCTGGCCGTAGGCCACCAGCACCTCGCCGGACTCGACCAGCTCCATCGGGATGGTGCGGGTCATCGACGAGCCGTCGGCGCCCTCGGCCAGCACGAAGCGGGCGCGCTTGTAATCAACGCCGCACTGGTCCAGCAGCAGCTTCAGCGGCACGCCGGTGAACTCGCTGCAGCTGAGCATGCCGTGGCTGTACTGCACCGTCGGCACCGCCACGTTGCCCCACTCCATGCCCGAGTTGGCGCCGCACTCGATGAAGTGGAAGCGCGAGACGCAGGGCATGCGCATCAGCTCGTCCATCGTGAAGACCTTGGGCGTCTTCATCAGCGTGGCGTCCGAGCCGTTGAGCATCAGCCGGTGCTTGCTCGGGTCCACGTCCCACCAGCCCTGGTGGTGGCGCTCGAAGTGCAGCCCGCTGGGCGTGACGATGCCGAACAGGCTCTGCAGCGGCGCGAACGAGACCGAGGCCTGGGCGGTCTGCGTCAGCCCCGGGCTGGGCCGGCGCTGCACATTGGCCTCGAACTTCGAGGGCTTGCCGTAGCCCTCGGTGGCCACGCCCTGGCCCAGGCCGCGGCTGTGCTCGGGCAGGTTCAGGATGTGCGGGTCGCCGCCGTCGGCGGGCACCGGGTTGGCCTGGGCCAGCGCCGCGGGCGCGGCCACCGCCGCCGCGCCGGCCGCCGCACCGGCGAAGGCGCGGCGGATGAAGTCGCGCCGGCCGGCCTTGGCCTCCTGGAAGACGGTGCGCACACCCTCGGCGTCGATGAAGTTCTCGGGCGCCTTGACCAGGCGGCCGGGACGGGAATCGGATCCTTGCACGGGTTCTCCTCGACGGGTTCAGCGCGGGCCGGCCTGCGCCGCGGCCTGCTCCTGGGCCACGGCCTCGCACAGCAGGCGCACGCGGTCGCTGGCGATGCGGTAGTGCATCTGCGCGCCTTCGCGGCGCCGGTCCAGCACGCCGCAGCGGAACAGCGTGGACAGGTGCTGCGACAGGTTGGGCTGGGTGGTGCCCACGCGTTGCAGCAGCTGGCCGACGTTCATCTCGCCCTGCGCCAGCGCGCAGACGATCTTCAGCCGCACCGGCGCCGACAGCAGCCCGAACAGCTCCGCCGCGAGCGCGAAGACGCGGTCGCTCTCGGGCCGGGGATCGGGGTCGGTCACTTGTGTCAGCCTATTCGGATATCAGTACATCCGAATATTAAGCAACAGCCTCGTGGCGCGCGTCAGTAGTTACCCTGTAGGGTATGGTGACAGGCTCTTGTCAGGCGCGCGCGGCAGGCCGGCCGCTTGCGTGCACGGCGCCGGTGTTTCTATACTCTATTGGGTATCTTGATGCAGGAGGCACGATGACATCACCCAGCTCCGCGGCGTCGGGCCGGCCGGGCACCGGCCGGCCGCTGCGCCCCTTCTGGCCACCGCTGGCCGCCGGCGTTGCGCTGGGGCTGGTGCTGCTGGCCACCTTCGTGCTCACCGGCCACGGCCTGGGCGCCACCGGTGCCAGCACCCGGCTGACCGCCTGGCTGGGCATGGCCGTGGCGCCGCAGGCCACCGCGGCCAACGCCTACCTGGGCCCGATGGTCGAGGGCGGGCGGCCGCTGGCCGGCTGGATCAGCTGGCAGGTGCTGGGCGTGGCCGCGGGTGCGCTGCTGTCGGCCTGGCAGGCCGGGCGCTGGCGCGTGCAGCTGGACGGCGCGCGCAGCGTCGGGAGCGGGCGCCGCGTGCTGACGGCGCTGGCGGGCGGCCTGATGGCCGGCTTCGGCGCGCGCGTGGCGGCCGGCTGCACCAGCGGCCTGGGCCTGTCCGGCGCGGCGACGCTGGGCATCGCCGCCTTCGTCTTCCTGGGTGCGTTCTTCGCCGTCGGCCTGGTGGCCAGCCGGCTGGTGCGGGGAGTCTGAGCATGCTGCCCTTCAACGACAACGGCGCGCTGAGCGGCCTGCTGTGCGGCCTGGCCTTCGGCTGGGTGCTGGAGCGCGCCGGCTTCGGCAGCCCGGCCAAGCTGACGGCCCAGTTCCGCCTGACCGACTGGTCGGTGTTCAAGGTGATGTTCACCGCCATCGTCGTCGCCGCCTTCGGCCTGTGGGCACTGCAGGCGCTGGGCTGGCTGGCGGCCGATGCGGTCTACGTGCCGACCGCGCTGCTGGGCGCGGCCGCGGCCGGCGGCGCGCTGGTGGGCGCCGGCTTTGCCGTCGGCGGCTACTGCCCCGGCACCTCGGTCGTCGGCCTGTGCTCGGGCCGGCTGGACGCCGCGGTGTTCCTGCTCGGCCTGCTGCTGGGCACGGTGGTCTTCGCCGGCCTGTACGGGCCGGCCGTCGAGGCGCTGATGAGCGCCGGCGAAGTCAGCGCCGGCGACACCTTCCGCGACGCCTGGGGCCTGCCCGACGGCGCAATGCTGGCGCTGCTGGCCGCCGCGCTGGTCGCCGTGTACTGGCTGGGCGGGCGCTTCGAGCGCCGCGGCGCCGGCCCGGTGGACGCCCGCCGCGCCGTGGCCGGCGCCACGCCCGACGCCGGCGGCTGAGGCCCGTCCGGGCCACCAGCCTCCCCCGCCCCGAACCCGACCACCCCTCCGGAGATCCCGATGGCATCCAAGCGCACCTCCCGTTCCACCGCCGCCGCCCTGGCGCAATCACTGCCGGCGCTGCTGCTGGCCCTGGCCAGCGTCACGCCCGCCGCCGCGGTAGCCCAGCCCGCCGCCCCGGCCAAGGCCGCGTCGGCCGCACCCGCGGCACCCGGCAAGAAGGCCGACAACCCCTGCGGGCCGGCCAATCCCTGCGGCCCGGCGAAGAAAAAGAAGAAGTCGGACAACCCCTGCGGCCCGGCCAACCCCTGCGGGCCCAAGAAGGGCTGAGGTCCGGTGAACGCCGCCGCGTCGCTCCCGCCGGCCACCGCCTTGCAGGCGGCCGAGCGCGCCGTGGCGCTGCAGCTGGCCTGGGCCCGGCGCGGCACCAGCCTGACGCAGGCCGCGCTGGCCGGCGCGCGGCGCTGCGAACTGCTGCGCCACTACCCGGCGCAGGACCTGGTCGACGCCGAGGCCGGCACCGTGGCCTACTACCACGCCCATGCCTCGCGCCGGCGCCCGGCCGATGAGCACGGCCATTTCCATGTCTTCGCCCGCCGCGAGGCCGGCGACCCGTCGAGCTTTCTGCACCTGGGCGGCCTGTCGCTGGACGCCCAGGGCCGGGCGCTGCGCTGGTTCACCACCAACCGCTGGGTGACCGGCGAGCGCTGGGCCGACGCGGCCGAGGTGCAGGCGGCGCTGGCGCGCTTCCGCCTGCGCGCGCGCGGCCGGCTGGCGCCGGTGGCCACCTGGCTGGAGGCCATGGTGCGGCTGTACCGCGACGACCTGGCCGCGCTGGCGCACCGGCGCGACGCGCAGCTGGACCGCCGCGCCGCCGCCTACCCCAGCCGCGACGCGCTGCTGGAGGACCGCCGCCTGGACGTGGTGACCGAGCGCCGCATCGACCTGCCCGCGCGCGCCGCCGCGCTGCTGCGCGCCGCCGGCTGACCCCTGTCCCGCTTCACCAACACCCCCGAGGAGACGACATGCGCTTGCAACGACGCACCCTGGCCCGCCTGGCGCTGGGCGCCACGCTGGCCTGGACCCTGGCCGGCGCCAGCGCCCAGGCCCAGCCCGCCACCCTGCCCGGCCCGCTGGTCGACACCGCCTGGTTGGCGGCCAACCTGGACCGCGTGCAGGTCGTCGACGTGCGCAGCAACGTCAAGACCTTCACCGCCGCGCCCGAGTTCGACACCGACGCCAAGACCGGCAAGAAGACGCTGTCCGAGGTCGGCGGCCACATCCCCGGTGCCCGGCTGATCGACATGAAGACCATGCGCACCGACCGGCTCATCGGCGGCCTGACGGTCAAGTACATGCTGCCCGAGCCCGGCGTGTTCCAGCAGGCGGTGCAGGCCGCCGGCATCGATGCCGCGCGCCCCATCGTGCTGGTGCCGGTGGGCAGCGACCTGGCCGACGTGGACGACGCGCTGCGCGTGTACTGGCAGTTCAAGGTCTACGGCGAGGACCGCGTCGCGGTGCTCGACGGCGGCATGGCGCAGTGGCTGATCGACGGCCGGCCGCACAGCACCGAGGCCGCAGCGCCGCGCCGGGGCGACTGGCAGGTCGGCGCCGACCGCTCGGCACGCTACCTGGCCGGCTCCGACGACGTCGCCCGCGCCCAGGCCGGTGCCGGCACCACGCTGGTCGACGGCCGCGACGCGCGCCAGTTCCACGGCCTGGTCAAGCGCGACTACGTGTACGCCTACGGCCACCTGGAGGGCGCCAAGCTCTACGCGGGCGAGTTGATGCTGCGCTCCAGCGGCGGCGCCCAGCGCTTCCTGGCCCCGGCCACCTACCGCGCGCTGATGCGCGCCCAGGGCATCGACCCGGCGGCGCCGGCCATCACCTACTGCAACAGCGGCCACCTGGCCTCGGGGCCGTGGTTCGTGCTGTCCGAGCTGCTGGGCAACGCCCAGACCCGGCTGTACGACGGCTCCACCCACCAGTGGACGCTGGAGAAGCGGCCGATGGTCGGCGCCGTGCCGCTGAACTGACCAGGTGTGAGGCCGGCGCGCCGGCGCCTCAGGCGCCGCCCGGCCCAGCCCGGTCCGCGGGGTCGCCCGCCGCCAATGCCCGCAGCCGCCGGTACAGCGTGCGCGGGCTGATGCCCAGTTGCCGCGCCAGCGCGTCGCGCTTGCCGTGGTGCGCGGCCAGCGCGGCGCGCAGGGCGGCGCGCTCGGCGGCCCGCTCGGCCGCGCGCAGGCTGCCGGCGCCCGACGGAGGCGATGCCACACGGCCGGCCGCAGCAGCGGCAGCCACCGGCATGGCCGGCGCTGCCGCTGCTGACCACGCATCGCCCAGGCCGCGCGGCTGGCGCGGCAGCCCCGCCGCCAGCGCCTGGGCCACCGCATCGGCGCCGATCACCGGGCCTTCCGCCAGCAGCGCGGCGCGTTCCAGCACGTTGCGCAGCTCGCGCACATTGCCCGGGAAGTCGTGCGCGGCGAGCAGCCCCAGCGCATCGGCGTGCAGCGCCTTCTGCCGCGCCGCCGGCAGCCGCGCCAGCAGCGACTCGGCCAGCAGCGGGATGTCGCCCGGCCGCGCTCGCAGCGGCGGCAGCGCGATCGGGAAGGTGGCCAGGCGGTAGTACAGGTCCTCGCGGAAGCGGCCGTCGGCCACCATCGCCGCCAGGTCGCGGTGGGTCGCGGCGACCAGGCGCAGGTCGGCATGGCGCGGCTCGGTGCCGCCGACGCGCCGGTAGGTGCCGTTCTCCAGCAGGCGCAGCAGCTTGACCTGCATCGGCAGCGGGATGTCGCCCACCTCGTCGAGGAACAGCGTGCCGCCGTCGGCCACCTCGACCAGGCCGGGCTTGGCCGCGTGCGCACCGGTGAACGCGCCGCGCTCGTGGCCGAACAGCTCGCTCTCGAACAGCGACTCGGGCAGGCTGGCGCAGTCGACCACCACCAGCGGCCGCTGCGCGCGCAGGCTGGCCTCGTGCACCGCGCGGGCCACCAGCTCCTTGCCGGTGCCCGATTCGCCCAGCAGCAGCACGCTGGCATCCGAAGGACCGACGCGCGCGACCAGTTCCAGCATGCGCTGGAACGGCGGCGAGCGGCCGATCAGCCCGCGCGAGGCCGGCACGCCCTGGGCGATGCGCAGCGGCTCCATCTTCTCGATGAAGTGGCTCAGCTGGCCGGCGCCGTCGCGCAGCGGCACCAGCTCGATGTTCACGTAGGCCTCGCCCTGCGGCGTGTGGTGCAGGTGCAGCACGCGCTCGCGCTGGCCGCTGTGGCGGGCGCGCGCCAGCGGGCAGCTTTCGCCTGCCTGGTCGCAAGGCCGGTCGAAATGGTGCGAGACGGCGTAGCAGGTGCGCCCGACCACCGCCTGCCGGCCGGCGAACTGCGCACGGTAGGCCGCGTTGGCCGCGACGATGCGGTAGTCGCGGTCGAACAGGATGTGGGGCTCGGGCAGGCCCTCCAGGTAGGACACCAGCTGGGGCAGGGCGGGCGCGTCGGTGGGCATCGGGTGCGGCGAGTGGCGGGGCAGTGCGGGCCGGCAGCCACGGCGGTCGGCGCCACTGCCAGTCATCCGACCCCTGACACTGCCAATACTGCCACTTCTGGCAGTCGCTGGCAATGCCGCGGGCCGCCGAGGCCCCGCCATGCCATCGACCGGGTCATGCAAACCCTTGCCACAGCAGGACTTTCCGGCAATGGGAGCACATGGCACGGGTCTTGATCCAAGCAGGCATCCGCCGCCCGCTGTCCGGGCCGGCGCCCTGCCCCAAGGAGTGTGCGATGACCACCACCACCCTCGACCCGACCCCCTCGCCCGACGACGCCGAGCGCCGCACCTGGCTGATCGCCACCGGCGCCGCCGGCGGCGTGGCCGCGCTGGCGACGGCCGTGCCCTTCGTCTCGTCCTTCGCCCCCAGCGAGCGCGCGCGCTCGGCCGGCGCGGCCGTCGAGGTCGACCTCTCGGACATCCCGCCCGGCGGCATGAAGACCGTGGAGTGGCGCGGCAAGCCGGTGTGGCTGATGCGCCGCACGCCCGAGCAGCTGGCCGCGCTGCGCGGCCACGACGCCGAGCTGGCCGATCCGGCGTCCGAGCGCGACCAGCAGCCGGCCTACGCCCGCAACCCTGCACGCGCGATCCGGCCCGAGGTCTTCGTCGCGGTGGGCATCTGCACCCACCTGGGCTGCTCGCCCACCGCGGTGGCCGCCGGCAGCGCCAACCCCAGCGTCGGCGACCACTGGCCGGGCGGCTTCTTCTGCCCCTGCCACGGCTCCACCTTCGACCTGGCCGGCCGCGTCTTCAAGAACAAGCCGGCGCCGACCAACCTGGAGGTGCCGCCGCACCGCTACCTCAGCGACACGCGGCTGCTGATCGGCGAGGACGCCGGCTGAGCCGCGCGGCGCCCCCATGGACACCGCCTACGCCTTTGTCGTCGACCTGCCGCGGCCGCTGCCCGAGGCGGTGGCCGCGCTGCGCACGGCACTGCAGGCCGAGCAGCTGGGCATCGTCAGCGAGCTGGACGTGGCCGAGCTGCTGCGCCAGCGCCTGGGCGTGGACGTGCCGCCGCAGCGCCTGCTGGGCGTGTGCAGCGCCGAGACCGCCTGGACGCTGCGCGGCACCGAGCCCGAGCTGGCCGCCCTGCTGCCCTGCGGCTGCAGCGTCGCCGAGCTGGCGCCCGGCCGCAGCCGCATCGCGCTGCAGGACCCGCGCGTGCTGGCGCTGGTCAGCGCGCAGCGCGCGGTGCGCGCCGCCTGCGAGCGCGACCGCGCCGTGATCAAGCGCGTGGCCGACCGGCTGCACGCGCTGGCCGGCGACTGAGCCGACCGCCCCGAACAAGCCTTGCCGAACAGGATCATGAGCACCACCACCACCCACCCCGCCGGCCAGCCGGTGCCCCCCGCGCCTGGCGCCGACGACGGCGCGCGCACCGTCTCGCTGTACCAGGCGCAAAAGACCATCTACCCGCGCGCCGTCACCGGCTTCTTCGCCAACTGGCGCTGGGCCGTCGTCTGGCTCACCCAGCTGGTGTTCTACGGCCTGCCCTGGCTGTACTGGAACGACCGCCAGGCCGTGCTGTTCGAGCTGGCCAGCCGGCGCTTCTACCTGTTCGGCCTGGTGCTGTACCCGCAGGATTTCATCTACCTGACCGCGCTGCTGCTGATCTCGGCCTACGCGCTGTTCCTGTTCACCGCGGTGGGCGGGCGGCTGTGGTGCGGCTACGCCTGCCCGCAGACGGTCTACACCGAGATCTTCCTGTGGGTCGAGCGCAAGATCGAGGGCGACCGCGCCGCGCGCATGAAGCGCGACGCCGGCGCCTGGACCGCCGACAAGCTCGGGCGCAAGGCCGCCAAGCACGGCGCCTGGGTGGCCATCGCGCTGTGGACGGGCTTCACCTTCGCCGGCTACTTCACGCCGATCCGCCAGCTCGCCGCCGAGACCGTGGTGCTCAACCTCGGCCCCTGGCAGACCTTCTGGGTGCTGTTCTACGGCTTCGCCACCTACGGCAACGCCGGCTTCATGCGCGAGCAGGTGTGCAAGTACATGTGCCCCTACGCCCGCTTCCAGAGCGCGATGTTCGACAAGGACACGCTGATCATCAGCTACGACAGCAGCCGCGGCGAGCCGCGCGGCTCGCGCTCGAAGAAGGCCGATCCGGCCAAGCTGGGCCTGGGGTCCTGCGTGGACTGCAACCTGTGCGTGCAGGTCTGCCCCACCGGCATCGACATCCGCAACGGCCTGCAGTACGAGTGCATCGGCTGCGCCGCCTGCGTGGACGTGTGCAACGGCGTGATGGACAAGATGGGCTACGCCCGCGGCCTGGTGCGCTACGACACGCAAAACGGCATGGCCCAGGGCCTGAGCCGCGCGCAGCTGGTGCGCCGCGTGCTGCGGCCCCGGGTGCTGGTCTACACCGCGGTGCTGGCGCTGATCGTCGCCGGCGTGGGCACCAGCCTGATGATGCGCCTGCCGTTCAAGGCCGACGTGGTGCGCGACCGCGCCGCGCTGGCCCGGCTGGTCGACGACGGCCAGGTCGAGAACGTCTACCGGCTGCAGATCATGAACGCCACCGAGTCGGTGCAGGACTACACCGTGCAAGTCGCCGGCCTGCCCGGCATCGCCCTGCCCGCGCCGGTGCGGGTGCAGGTCGGCCCGGCCGAGGCACGCTGGATCACGCTGTCGCCGCGCGTGCCGGCGCAGACCGCGCTGACGCTGAAGCCCGGCGCGCACGAGGTGGAGTTCACCATCGAGCGCGTGGCCCGCGGCGGCGACGACGCGCGCAGCCTGCGCGAGAAGAGCACCTTCGTGCTGCCGCGCTGAGGCGCAGAGGCGCAGAGGCGCCGAGACGCCGACCCCGCCCGCCCGGCGGCGCGGATCCACCGCGCCGCCGCGGTCGCCTCAGGGGCCCGCGGCGCCCGCCGCACCCGGCGGCCGTTGCATGGTGATGGCGCGGAAGGGGCAGCGCACCGCGCACTCGGCGCAGCCGGTGCAGCGCGGCGCGTCGTGCAGCACCGCGCGCTTGTCCCAGCCCCTCGGCTCCAGGCTGATCAGGTGCGGCGCGCAGGCGGCCACGCAGCGCCCGCAGCCGGTGCAGCGCGCCGGGTCGATCGCCGGCAGCCGCGGCGTCACAGGTCGGCCAGCACCCCGGTGGAGGTGGCCTGCGCCGCCAGCTTGCCCTCGGGGTTGAACAGCGAGGCCTCCAGGAAGGCCACGCGCTTGCCGCGGCGGATCACCCGGCCCTCGACCCGGCCCTCGCCGGGGCCGACCTTCTCGTAGAAGCTGACCTTGATCTCCAGGCTGAACACCGTCTGGCGGTGGCCGGTGTCGTGGATCACCGCATGGGCCATCGCCGCGTCCAGCCAGGCGGTGATGAAGCCGCCCTGGGCGATGGTGCCGTTGGTGTGGCAGTAAGCCCGGCGCACCGTGAAGGCCGCGCTGAGCAGCTTGCGCTCGGCGTCCCAGCCGGTGACGTGGAAATCGCCCATCGATTCGCTCAGGGCCTTGCCCGAGCGGATCTTCTCGTCCAGATCTTCGTCCATGCGCCGCGTGTGCTCCAGGGGTTGATGCCCGCCATTGTCGGCCGGCAGCCCCCGGCGCGCCTGTCATGCAGCGGACGACCCCAGCCGCCACCGCGCGTCACCCAGGCGGCTGCCACCGGCCGCGGCACCCGCTAGGCTGCCGCCCGTTTCCCCCGCACACGCCCCGCGCCATGCCCCTGCCCCCGCCCGACTGCCCCCGCGAGCCCTCGCACCAGCGCTCGATCAACGTGCGCGCCTACCGCCGCAGCGACGGCCTGTTCGACATCGAGGGCCACCTCACCGACGTCTGGACCACGCCGGTGCCGCGCGCCGACGACGTGCTGCCGCCCGGCGAGCCGATGCACGCGATGTGGCTGCGCTTCACCGTCGACAAGACCGCCACCATCGTCGCGGTGCAGGCCGCCACCGACGCCGGCCCCTACGGCGCCGCCTGCGGCGCCATCGCGCCGGACTACGGCCAGCTGGTCGGCGTGCAGATCGCCCGCGGCTACCGCGACGCGATCCGCCGCCTCTTCGGCCGCACCGCCGGCTGCACCCACATGAACGAGCTGGCCGGCGTGATGGGCAGCGCCGCGCTGCAGGCGATGTGGGACGAGCTGACCCAGGACCCGGAGCAGAAGCCCTTCAGCATCGACGGCTGCCACGCGCTGAAGTCCTCCGGCCCGCAGGTGGCGCGCTTCTTCCCGCGCTGGTACAAACCGGCGGCCGACGGCGGCTGAGCCCCCTTCGCCCCGCCGGCCCGCCGGCCCGCGCAGCAGGCGCCATCGCGCCTGGTCAGGCCATCTGGCCGATGGTGCGCCGGAAGCGCGCCAGCGAGGCCGCGAACAGCACCGAGCCGATCGCCGCCAGCGCCGCGAAGGGTCGCCACACCACCTCCAGCCCGGCGCCGCGGTAGAGGATGGCCTGGCTGAGCTCCACGTAGTGCGTGGTCGGCGCCACCAGCATGATGCGCTGCACCAGCTCGGGCATGCTCTCGCGCGGCGTCACCCCGCCCGACAGCATCAGCAGCGGGAACAGGATCAGGATCAGCAGCAGGCCGAACTGCGGCATGCTGCGCGCCAGCGTGGCCAGGAAGATGCCCATCGAGGTGGTGGCGAACAGGTGCAGCGCGGTGCCGGCCATGAACAGCGCCAGCGAGCCCTCGATCGGCACGCCCAGCGCACCGCGGATCACCACGTTCAGCGACACCGCGCTGGCCACCAGCACCACCAGGGCCATGGCCCAGACCTTGCCCAGCATGATCTCGGTGGGCGTGACCGGCATCACCAGCAGGTGCTCGATGGTGCCGTGCTCGCGCTCGCGGATCAGCGCCGCGCCGGTCAGGATGATCGACAGCATGGTCACCGCGTTCGAGACCTCCATCAGCGAGCCGAACCAGGCCGGCACCAGCCCCGGGTTGAAGCGCGCGCGCAGCGCCAGGTCCACCGGCAGCGCGGTGCTGCCGCGGTGGCGCTGCACGAACTCGCTGACCTCGGCCAGCGCGATCTGCTGCACGTAGGCGCTGCCGGCAAATGCCTGGCTCATGCGCGTGGCGTCGACGTTGAGCTGCAGCTGCGGCGACTTGCCGGCCAGCACGTCGCGCTGGAAACCCGGCGGGATGTCCAGCACGAAGGTCCAGCGGCCCAGGTCCAGGCCGCGGTCGACCTCGGACAGGCTGATGCGCGCCGGCGGCGTGAAGCGCGGCGGCGCGAAGGCGTCGGCGATGCGCCGCGACAGCGCCGAGTCGTCCTCGTCGACGATGGCGATGGCCGCGTGGTGCAGCTGCTCGGGCATCGCGGTGGCCGCGGTGTAGATCGACACGGTGAAGACGTAGGCGATCAGCACCAGCAGCGCCGGGTCGCGCCGCAGGCTCCACAGCTCCTTGACGCCCAGGCGCCAGACGTTGGCCAGGTGGCGGCGCAGCGTGGTCGCGGCGCCCGTTCGGGTGGGGTCGGCCATGGTCCTCAACCCTCCTGCTTCTTCAGCAGCGCCACGGCGCCGCCCAGGATCACCGGCACCGCCGCCACCAGGGCCCAGAACGGCGGGCCCAGGTCGCCCAGGCCCAGCGCCTTGCTGAACACGCCGCGGCTGATGACGAACATGTGGGCGGCCGGGTAGACCTCGCCCACCGCCCGGCCGAAGCCCTCCAGCGACGAGACCGGGTTGATCAGGCCGGCGAACTGCACCGCCGGGATCAGCGTGCCGATCAGCGCCAGGAACATCGCGGCGATCTGGCTGCGCGTCAGCGCCGAGGCCAGCAGCCCCATGCCGGTGGCGCAGACGCAGTACACCGCCGCGGCCAGCGCCAGCGCGCCGAAGTCGCCGCTGATCGGCACGCCGAAGACGGTGACCGCCAGCAAGCACATCAGCAAGAAGTTCAGCATCGCCAGCGCCACGTAGGGCAGCTGCTTGCCGAGCAGGAACTCGGTGCGGGTGACCGGCGTGACGTAGAGGTTGACGATGGAGCCCAGCTCCTTCTCGCGCACCACGGCCAGCGCGGTCAGCATGGCCGGCAGCAGCAGCAGCAGCATCGGGATCACCGCCGGCACCATCGCCGGCAGGCTGCGCACGTCGGGGTTGTAGCGGAAGCGCGTCTCCACGCCGGCCAGCGCGCCCAGGCTGCCGCCGGTGCGCTCGCGCCACTGGCGCTGCAGCCACTGCACGTGCATGGCCTGGACATAGCCCTTGATCGTCTCGGCACGCTGCGGCATCGCGCCGTCGATCCAGGCGCCCAGCTCGACCGGCCGGCCGCGCGCCACGTCGCGCGCGAAGCCGGGCGGGATCTCCAGCACCAGCGACAGCTCGCCGCTGCGCATGCGCCGGTCCAGTTCGGCATGGTCGGCCAGCGGCGCGCGCTGCTCGAAGTAGCGCGAGCCGGCCAGGTCCAGCGCGTAGTCGCGGCTCAGCGCGGTCTGGTCGCGGTCCAGCACCGCGAAGCGCAGGTGCTCCACGTCCAGGCTGATGCCGTAGCCGACGACGAACATCAGCACCAGCGAGCCCACCAGCGCCAGCGTGCCGCGCACCGGGTCGCGCAGCAGCTCCAGCGACTCGCGCCACAGGTAGCTGTGGATGCGCTGCAGGCTGGCGCGCAGGCGCCGGGCCAGCGACGGGCGGCCGGGGGCCGCGGCCGCCACCGCGGGCGCGGGTGCAGCCGGTGCCACCGGCGGCACCACGGTCGGTGCCTCCGCCGCCAGTTCGGCCGGCGCCGCGGCCGCGTCCGCCCCCGCCGCCGGGCGGCCGGCGTCGCCGGCGCCTGCCTCCAGCAGGTAGTCGATGAACGCGGCCTCCAGCGTGGCCGCGCCGCGCTTGGCCACCAGGGCGGCCGGCGCGTCGCTGTCCAGCACGCGGCCGGCGTGCATCATCGACATGCGGTCGCAGCGCGCGGCCTCGTTCATGAAGTGGGTGGAGATGAAGATGGTCACGCCGTCGCGCCGCGACAGCTCGACCATCAGCCGCCAGAAGGCGTCGCGCGCGATCGGGTCCACGCCCGAAGTCGGCTCGTCCAGGATCAGCAGCTCGGGCCGGTGCACCATGGCCACCGCCAGGCTCAGGCGCTGGCGCATGCCCAGCGGCAGCTGCTCGGGCAGCGCGTCCAGCACGGCGGCCAGGCCGAAGCGCTGCACCATCTCGTCCACCCGCGCCGGCACCTCGGCCTCGGGCACGTGGAACAGGCGCGCGTGCAGCACCAGGTTCTGCCGCACCGTCAGCTCGCCGTAGAGCGAGAAGGCCTGCGACATGTAGCCCACGCGCCGGCGCGTGGCCAGGTCGCCGGCGTCCACCGGCTGGCCGAACAGCCGGGCCTGGCCGGCGCTGGCCGGCAGCAGGCCGGTGAGCATCTTCATCGTCGTCGACTTGCCGCAGCCGTTGCTGCCGAGGAAGCCGAAGATCTCGCCGCGCCGGATGCGGAAGCTGACCGCGTCCACCGCGGTGAAGTCGCCGAAGCGCATCGACAGGTCGATGGCCTCGATGGCGATGCCGGCGTCGCCCGCGGCGGCGGCCGGCAGCGGCGGGATCACCACCGGCTGGTGGCCGCGGCGGCGATCTTCGGGCAGCAGGGCGATGAAGGCTTCCTCCAGCGTGGCGCTGGCGGTGCGCGCCAGCAGCTCGTCCGGGCGGCCGGTGGCCAGCACGCGGCCGGCGTCCATCGCCACCAGCCAGTCGAAGCGCTGGGCCTCGTCCATGTAGGCGGTGGCCACCAGCACGCTCATGCCGGGGCGCTCGCGGCGCATGTCGGCGATCAGGTCCCAGAACTGGGCACGGGCCAGCGGGTCGACGCCGGTGGTCGGCTCGTCCAGGATCAGCAGGTCGGGGTCGTGCACCAGCGCGCAGCACAGGCCCAGCTTCTGCTTCATACCGCCCGAGAGCTTGCCCGCCGGCCGGCCGAGGAAGGCGTGCAGCCCGGTGCGGCGGGCCAGCGCGTCGATGCGCTGGCGGCGCTCGGCCGCGCCGTGGCCGAACAGCCGGGCGAAGAACTGCAGGTTCTCCTCCACCGACAGCGTGGGGTAGAGGTTGCGGCCCAGGCCCTGCGGCATGTAGGCGATGCGCGGGCACACCGCGGCGCGCGCGCGGGCGCGGCCCAGGTCCACGCCCAGCGCCTCGACGCGGCCCTGCTGCAGCTGCCGCGCCCCGGCGGCCAGCGCCAGCAGGCTGGACTTGCCGACGCCGTCGGGCCCGATCAGGCCGACCATGCCCCCGGCCGGCAGGTCCAGCGTCAGGTCGTCCAGCGCCACCGCCCGGCCGTAGACCAGTCGCACGCCCTGCAGGCGCACCGCCGGCGCGGCGCCGGCCGTGGCCGCCGTGCTGGCCGCGCGCGCCGCGTCGGCCGAGGTCGGCACGGTCACGGCGTGGCCGGCAGCGCCAGCCGCGCCGGCCAGGCCGCCTGCGGGTCCAGCCGCACCCAGGCCACGCCCGGCAGCCCGGTCTTGACCTGCTGCAGGTGGCGCTGCAGCAGCGCGCGGTCGATCTGCGCCTTGACGCGGAACATCAGCTTCTGCCGCTCGCTGGCCGTCTCCACCGACTTGGGCGTGAACTGCGCGACGCTGGCGACGAAGGACACCTTGGCCGGGATCACGTACTGCGGCGCCGCGTCCAGCACGATGCGCACCTCGCTGCCCAGCGCGACGCGGCCGGCCACCGTCTCGGGCAGGAAGAAGCTCATCGACACATCGCCCAGGTCGACCAGGTTCAGCACCTTGCCGCCGCCGCCCAGCACCTCGCCCGGCTGGGCCACCAGGTACTGCACGCGGCCGGCGCGGGGTGCGCGCAGCTCGCTGTCGCGCAGGTCCACCTCGATGCGGGCCAGTGTGGCGTCGGCCGCGGCCACCGCGGCGCGCGCGCCGGTGACCTGGGTGCGCGCCGCCGCGATGGCCGCCTGCGCCGCGCGCACCTGGGCGCGGGTGGCGGCCTGCGCGGCCTGGGCGCTGCGCACGCGGGCGCGGTCGTCGTCCAGCTCCTGGCCGGACGAGGCGCCCTCGCGCGCCAGCGTCTCGGAGCGCGCCAGCCGGCGCTGGGCGGCGTCGAGCTCGTTGTCGCGCTGCGCCAGCAGGGCCTCGGTGGCCTGGTGGTCGCTCTCGCGCAGCGCCACCTGGGCCTCGGCGCCGGTCACCGCATCCAGCGCCTGCTGGCGGCGGGCGGCGGCCTCGTCGCGCTGGGCCTGCAGCGACTGCACCTGCATGCGCGCCAGCGGCTGGTCGGGCTTCACGAAGTCGCCCTCGGCGACCAGCACCGCGTCCAGCCGGCCGGGCAGCTTGGTGGCGATGTCGATCTCGGTGGCCTCGATGCGGCCGTTGCCGCTGACCAGGCCGGCCGGGTCGCCGGCCGGCCGCAGCGCGGTCCAGCCGTACCAGGCGGCGCCGGCGGCCGCCAGCAGCAGGCCCACGCGCAGGGCGGTCTTGAGGGGGGGAGTCATGGCTTGGGTACGGCAGCAGCGGGTTCGTCGAGGGGGGCGCCGCCCAGCGCGGCGTACAGCGCCACGTCGGCGGCCAGCTGGGCGCGGCGCACCTGCACCGACTGCTGGGCGGTGGCCAGCAGGTCGCGCTCGGCGTCCAGCACCTCCAGGTAGCGGGCGGCGCCGCTGTCGTAGCGCAGCCGGGCCAGGCGGGCGCGCTCGGTCAGCAGGGCCTCGGTGGCCTGCAGCGTGGCGCGCTGGCCGGCCAGCCAGTGGCGCGCGGCCAGCGCGTCGGACACGTCGCGGAAGGCCGACTGCACCACCTGCTCGTAGCGGGCCACGGCCTGGTCGCGGCGCACCTCGGCCAGGCTCAGGCCGGCCTGGCGGCGGCCGCGGTCGAACAGCGGCAGGCTCAGCGCGGGCACGAAGCTCCACGAGCCGCTGCCGGCCTGGAACAGGCCGTCGAGCTCGGCGCTGGCCGTGACGTAGCGGCCGGTCAGCGCGATGCGCGGGAAAAAGGCGGCGCGCGCGGCGTCGATCTGCGCCTCGGCAGCGGCCAGCGCGAGCTCGGCGGCGCGCACGTCGGGCCGCTGCAGCAGCAGGCGCGAGGGCAGGCCAGGCGCCAGCGGCGCGGCCAGCTGCACCGCGTCCAGCCGCTCGCCCGGCGGCGGCGCGGCCGCGCTGTCGCCCACCAGCAGCGCCAGCGCATGGGCCTGCTGGGCGCGCGCCAGCGCCAGCTGCTGCACCAGCGCGCCGGCCTGCTGCCACAGCAGCTCGACTTGGGTCAGCTCCAGCCGGGCGGTGGCGCCCAGCTCGGTGCGGCGGCGGAAGATGCGCAGCGACTCGGCGCGGCTGGCCTCGGCCTGGCGGGCCAGCGCCAGGCGCTCGTCCAGCTCGCGCAGCGCCAGGTCGGCCTGGGCCACCTGCAGCACCAGGCCCAGCGCCACCGCGCGGCGCGAGGCGTCACTGGCCAGGAAGCTGCGCAGCGCCGCGTCGTCCAGCGCGCGCACCCGGCCCCACAGGTCCAGCTCCCAGCTGGCCAGGCCCACGCCCACCTGGAACTGGTTGCCCAGCAGCGGCCGGCGGCTCAGGTTCAGGTCGGCCGGGGTGCGGGCGCGGGTGGCGTCGGCGCCCAGCGCCACCGTCGGCAGGCCGTCGGCATGCTGGATGCCGTAGGCGGCGCGGGCCTCGGCCACGCGCAGCGCGGCCAGCCGCAGGTCGCGGTTGTGGGCCAGGGCCTGGCCGATCAGGGTGCGCAGCCGCGCGTCGGTGAAGTAGGCCGGCCAGTCGGGCAGCGCGGCGCCGGTGTCGGCAAGGGGGGCCGTGCCGGCCCCGGTGGGGGCCTCGTAGGCGGCCGGCAGCGCCGGGTCGGGCGTGGCCAGCGGCGGCCGGTCGGCGCAGGCGGCCAGCAGCAGGGCCGGCGCCAGCGGCCACCAGCGCCACCCGCCGACGCGCGCCTGCCGGCGGCGCCGACCCGCGGCGCATCGCGAAGCAAGGAACAGCATGGCGGCGGATCTTGCCGCAAAGCCGCGCCGTCATGTTGCAGCGCAGCACCGCGACTTGCGCAATGTCAAGCCGTGGCCACCGGCCCGTCCAGGCGGACTGGACGGTCGGACCGATCAGCCCGGCTTGACGTAGCGGTGGGTGAAGCGGTCGGACTCGCCGATGGCCAGGAAGCGCTCGCGGTCGACCGCGCCGCCGCGCAGCGTGGGCGGCAGCGACCAGACGCCGTGCGGGTGGTCCTTGCCGTCGCGCGGGTTGGCGTTGACCTCGCTGCGCGCCTGCAGCACGAAGCCGGCGGCGCGGGCGCGCTCGGCCATCCAGTCCTCGGCCACGTAGCCGTGGCGCGCCATCCAGGCCGGCGTGCTGCCGGGCGGCGCGCGGTGCTCCTCGACGCCCAGCACGCCGCCGGGCTTGAGCAGGGCGTGGAAGGCCTGCAGCGTGGCGTCCAGATGCCCGGCCTCCAGCCAGTTGTGCACGTTGCGGAAGGTCAGCACGCGGTCGGCGCCGCCGGGCGGCAGCAGGGCGGCCAGGGCGGCCACGGCGTCCGCGCCGATGCGCGGCAACACGCCCACGCGCACGCGGTCGTACAACGCCGGCGCCGCCGCCAGCTTGGCGTCGAACTGCGCGCGGCTGCGGCGGCGGTAGTCGCTGGGGTCGTCGACGGCCTCGTGCGCAGCCACCAGGCGACCGCGCTCGCGCAGGTAGGGCGCCAGCACCTCGGTGAACCAGCCACCGCCCGGCGCGGCCTCCACCACCGCCTGGTCCGGCGCCAGGCCGAAGAAGTGCAGCGTCTCGTAGGGGTGGCGGGCCGCGTCGCGCGCACGGTTGGCGTCGCTGCGGTGCGCCCCGGCGATCGCGGCGCGCAGCGCCGCGTCGTCGTCGGCTGGCTGGGCACGCGCGGCCGGCAGGGCCAGGGCCAGCGGGCCGGCGGCCGCGGCCAGGGTGAAGGTGCGTCGGCGGATCTTCATGCCGTGCAGCCTACGCCAGGCCGCATGGCCCTGCGCAACATGGCCCCACACGACGAGGCCCCACACACCGGCCCGACCTGGCGCGACACCGCGGGCCCGCGCGCGGCCCGCGCGCAATTTCCGGCCCGGCCTTGTCGAAATCGCCCGCCACCGCTCGTCATCGAAGACCGGCACCCCCGGCTTCACCACCCGACACGAGGAACGCCCCGATGGCCACCACGCTGACCGCCTACCTGCACCTGCCCGGCAACACCCGCGAGGTGTTCGCCTTCTACACGCAGGCCCTGGACGCCCAGGTCGAGACCCTGCTCACCTACGGCGACATGCCGCCCCCGCCGCCCGACCAGCCGCCGCCCGAGGGCTGCGGCTCCGCGCCGCCACCGGCCGACGCGGTCATGCACGCCTGCCTGCTGCTGCCCGGCGGCGCCCGGCTGATGGCCAGCGACGTGCCCCCCGGCACGGCCTACACCGGCATCGTCGGCAGCATGCTGGCGCTGCAGTTCGACACCGCGGCCGAGGCCGAACAGGCCTTCGCGCGGCTGGCCGACGGCGGCACCATCACGATGCCGATGGCGCCCACCTTCTGGGCCCGCTGCTTCGGCATGCTGACCGACCGCCACGGCGTGAGCTGGGCGGTCAACGGCGAACCGCAAGCCCTGGCCTGAGGGCCGCCGCCACGACAGGAGACCCCGCTTGACCGACACCCCGCCACCCCCCAGCGCCACCGAGCGCGACCTGGTGCTCGTCCGCGACATCGCCGCCAGCCCGGCCGCGCTGTTCCGCTGCTGGACCGACCCGGCCCTGATCCCGCGCTGGTTCTGCCCGCCGCCCTGGTCGGTCAGCCGGGCGCAGACCGACCCGCGCCCCGGCGGCAGCAGCCTGATCGTGATGCGCGGCCCCGAAGGCCAGGAGGTGCCGAACCCGGGCGTCTACCTGGAGATCGTGCCCGACCGCCGCATCGTCGCCACCGACGCCTACGTGCGCGCCTGGGAGCCGGCGGCCAAGCCCTTCGTGACGCTGCTGCTGAGCTTCGACGACCTCGGCGACGGCCGCACCCGCTACACCGCGGTCGCCCGCCACTGGACGGCCGAGGACTGCGCCACCCACCGCAACATGGGCTTCCACGAGGGTTGGGCCATCGCCACCGACCAGCTCGCGGCCCTGGCCGCCACGCTGTGACGGCGCGGCCGGGCGATCGCCGCTAGCGGGCCACCGCGCGGCGCGCCAGCTCGAGGAAGCGCGCGCGGTCCTCGGCGTCCAGGGCCTGCAGGATGTCGTCCTGCAGCGCCCGCACCACCGGCAGCAGGGCGGCGTGGAGGCGCTCGCCGGTCTCGGTCAGCGACAGCTCGCGCGCCCGGCGGTCGCGCTCGCTGACGACGCGGCGGACATAACCCTTCTGCTCCAGCCGGTCGATGACGCCGCCGATGGTGGCGCGGTCGTAGGCGATCATCTCCGCGATCCGCGCCTGGTCCATGGCCGGGTGGGCGTGGATGGCGTCGAGCGCCGCGAACTGCACCGGGGTCAGGTCGAAGCCCGCGGCCTGGGTGCGCTGGACGAAGACCTGCGTCGACTGCTGGTGCAGGCGCCGGATCAAGTGCCCCGCCATGTCGAGTGAGTCCATCCCCGCGCTCCGCTGTTGGCGTCGATCCCGAGTCGCACCGGCCGGACGCCCGATGCGCCGGCCGATTTGTAAGTATACATATCGTATTGACGCCAGATGATATGTATAGCTATCATTTCTCCACGCGCCACGCAGTCGTCCCAGGCGCCGATCAACCAAGGAGACTGGCGATGCAGTTCTACAAGGATGGCTTCCGCGGCGGTAACCCCGACGTCAAGCAGGCCGCGCCGAACCGGCGCAACCGGGGTTTGAACGAGCCGCTGCCCGAGCAGGTCGACGTGCTGATCGCCGGCACCGGGCCTGCCGGCCTGTGCCTGGCCGCGCAGCTGGCGCAGTTCCCCGAGATCGAGACGATGCTCGTCGAGCGCATGCCCACCAACATCGTCAAGGGCAAGGCCGACGGCATCAACACGCGCACCATGGAGATGTTCCAGGCCTTCGGCTTCGCCGACAAGGTCAAGCGCGAGACCTACTGGGTCAACCAGACCGCGTTCTGGATGCCCGACCCGGCCAACCCGCAGCACATCCGGCGCGTCGGCCGGGTGCAGGACGTGGCCGACGACAGCTCGGAGATGCCGCACATCCTGATCAACCAGGCGCGGCTGCACGAGCTCTTCCTCGAGGTGATGCGCAACTCGCCGTCGCGCCTGGAGCCCGACTACGGCTGGGAGGTGGTGGGCGTGACGGTGGACCCGACGACCGACGACCACCCGGTGACGGTGACGATCAAGGACGCCACCGGCGTGAACTGGTGGGGCACGCGCACCGTCCGCGCGAACTACGTGGTCGGCTGCGACGGCGCGCACTCGGCGGTGCGCAAGGCCATCGGCGGCGTGCTGCACGGCGATGCCGCGCACCAGGCCTGGGGCGTGATGGACATCCTGGCCAACACCGACTTCCCCGACGTGCGGCAGAAGTGCCTGATCTCGTCGGCCAGCGAAGGCAATGTGCTGATCCTGCCGCGCGAGGGCGGCTACGTGTTCCGCATGTACGTGGAGCTCGACAAGCTGCGCCCCGACGAGAAGGCGGCCAGCAAGAAGTTCACCCAGGACGACATGATCGCCGCGGCCAACCGCATCCTGCGACCCTACACGATCGACGTGAAGGAAGTCGTCTGGTGGTCGATCTACGACATCGGGCACAGCATCACCGACAAGTTCGACGACGTGCCCGAGGGCTCGGACCGCAACCCGCGCGTGTTCACCGCCGGAGACGCCTGCCACACCCATTCGCCCAAGGCCGGCCAGGGCATGAACGTGTCGATGCAGGACACCTTCAACCTGGGCTGGAAGCTGGTGCACGTGCTGCAGGGCCGGGCAGACGCCAGCCTGCTGCGCAGCTACTCGAAGGAGCGGCTGACCGAGGCCCGGCGCCTGGTCGAGACCGACCACGCCTGGGCACGCATCATGTCGGCGCCCACCACCCCCGCCGAGCGCAACGGCACCGAGGAGCCGCGCATCATCCGCCAGTTCAAGCAGAACCTGGAGTTCACCGGCGGCACGGCGGTCAAGTACGACCCCTCGTTCCTCGTCGACCGCGGCACGCACCAGGCGCTGGCCACCGGCGAGCCCGTCGGCCGGCGCTTCCACTCGGCGCCGGTGGTGCGGCTGGCCGACGCCAAGCAGATGCAGCTGGGCCATGTGGCCCAGGCCGACGCGCGCTGGCGCCTCTACGCCTTCGCCGGCCGGGCCGACGGCTCGGCCCCTGGCTCGGCCATCCACCGCCTGGCCGACTGGCTGGAACGAGACCCGAGGTCGCCGGTGGTCAAGCACACCCGCCCGGGCGAAGACATCGACGCGGTGATCGACTTCCGCGCCGTGTTCCAGCAGACCTTCGACCAGCTGGCCTACGAGGACATGCCCTCGCTGCTGAAGCCGAGGACCGGCAAGCTGGGCCTGCAGGACCACGAGAAGGTCTTCTGCGTCGACCACAAGGGCCTCGGCGACATCTTCGACATGCGCGGCATCGACCGCGAGCGCGGCTGCATGGTGGTGGTGCGCCCGGACCAGTACATCGCCCACGTCCTGCCGCTGGACGGCTTCGACGAACTGGCCGCCTTCTTCGCCGGCGTGCTGCGCTGACCCGGCGCTGCACCGCCGGGCATCCCCAGGTCAACCCGGGTGTGCCGCGGCGCGGCGGGCTGTTAGCTTGGCGGTCCCGCCACGCCGAGATGCGCCCGCCATGCCGACCTGCCCGCCCCAGCGCCCGCCCGCGCCCCACCGCAGCGCCCCGTCGCCGGACCCCCTGCCGCGCCGCGGCCTGGCGCGCTGGGCCCTGGCCGGCAGCCTCGGCCTGGCCCTGGCGCTGGGCGGCTGCGCGCCGATGGCCGGCGCGCCGCGCGGCGGCTTCAACCCCGCGCCGCTGGACGCCTTCATGCAGCGCGTGGAGCGCGACGTGCAGGCCGGCCTGATCCCCGGCGCGGTGCTGCTGGTGGCCCGCGACGGCCAGGTGCTGTACCGCAAGGCCGTCGGCCGGCTGGACCCGGCCGCGCCGGCGCCGATGCCGGTGGACGGGCTGTTCCGCATCTACTCGATGACCAAGCCCATCGTCTCGGTGGCGACGATGCAGCTGGTCGAGGAGGGCCGCCTGGCGCTGGCCGACCCGGTCTCGCGCTACCTGCCCGAGCTGAAGCAGCTGCAGGTCGGCGTCGAGAAGCCGGGGCCCGACGGCAAGCCGACGCTGGCGCTGGAGCCCGCCCGCCGCGAGATGACAGTGCAGGACCTGCTGCGCCACACCTCGGGCCTGACCTACGGCGTGTTCGGCAAGTCGCTGGTCAAGGACGAGTACCTGAAGGCCGATGTGCGCCCCGGCGACGACAGCGTCGACTTCGACAACGCCGAGCTGGTGCGCCGCGTGGCCCGGCTGCCGCTGGCCTACCAGCCCGGCACCACCTGGGAATACAGCATCTCCACCGATGTGCTGGGCGCGCTGGTCGAGCGGGTCGGCGGCCAGCCGCTGGACGCGCTGCTGCAGCAGCGCATCCTCGGCCCGCTGAAGATGCGCGACACCAGCTTCGCGGTGCGCCCGGACCAGCTGGCGCGCGTGGCCCAGCCGCACGCCGTGGACCCCGACACCCGCCAGCCCGTGCGCCTGCTCGACGCCCGCAAGCCGCCCCGGCTGCTGGCCGGCGGCGCCGGCCTGTGGTCCACCGCCGACGACTACGCCCGCTTCGCCCAGATGCTGGCCAACGGCGGCACGCTGGACGGCGTGCGCCTGCTGTCGCGCCAGTCGGTGCAGTGGATGACCAGCGACCACACCGGCGCCATCCGCGGGCCGGCCTACGCGCCCGGCCCGGGCTACGGCTTCGGCCTGGGCGTGGCGGTGCGGCTGACCGAGGGCCAGTCCACCATCCCCGGCAACCGCGGCGACTTCCACTGGGGCGGCTACGCCGGCACCTTCTGGTGGCACGACCCGGCCGAGCGCCTGGTCGCGGTGTGGATGATGCAGGGCCCCGGCCGCAGCGGTTTCTACCGGCCGCTGATGCGCAGCGCCGTCTACACCGCGCTCGATTGAGCGAACAACGCGGCCGTGCAGCCGCTCAGACGATGTCGTCGACGATCCCGCCGTCCACCCGCAGCGCGGCGCCCGTGGTGGCCGAGGCCTGCGGCGAGCAGACATAGACCACCAGGTTCGCCACCTCGTCGACGGTGGCGGCGCGCTGGATCACCGAGCTGGCGCGCTTGGCCAGCACGAAGTCGCGGGCCACGGCCTCGACGGTGGTGCCGGCCCGGTCGGCCGCGCCCTGCATCAGCGCGGTCAGCCCGTCCGACAGCGTGGGCCCCGGCAGCACCGCGTTGACGGTGACGCCGCTGCCGGCCAGGCGCTTGGCCAGCCCGCGCGACAGCGCCAGCTGCGCCGTCTTGGACACGCCGTAGTGCACCATGTTGGCCGGGATGTTGCGCGCCGACTCCGACGAGACGAAGACGATGCGCCCCCAGCCGCGCGCGGCCATGGCCGGCGCCAGCGCGCGCGACAGGCGCACGCCGCTCATCACATTGGTCTGCCAGTGCGTCTCCCAGACGGCGTCGTCGGCCTCGAAGAAGTCCTTCGGACCGTAGATGCCGGCGTTGTTGACCAGCACGTCCACCGGGCCGGGCAGCGCGGCGACCAGGGCGTCCGCGCCCGCCGCATCCGCCAGGTCGGCGGCGACGCCGTGCACCTGCGCGCCGGGCACGGCCGCGCGCAGCCGGGCGCAGCCGCGCTCGACGCTGGCCGCGCTGCGGCCGTGGACGATGACCGTGGCGCCACTGGCCGCCAGCCCGCGTGCGACCGCCTGGCCGATGCCGGCCGAGGACCCGGTGACCAGCGCGGTCCTGCCGCTCAAATCGATGTGCATCTGGAGACTCCTTCCCGCTGCGGGGATGCCGAGGCCTGCCGCGGCCGCCCGGCGGATGCCGGGGCGCGGCGGCGTTGAAGAGCGCGGAGTCTAGGCGCAGGCACCGGCCCCGCGCTCAGCGCGCGCCGCGCCTGCGCCCTGCCGCGCCGACGACCCCGAGGCCGGCCACCAGCAGGGCCCAGGTCGCGGTCTCGGGGACCGCCGCCACCCGGATGGAGCCGCCCTCGTACAGATCGGCGGGGCCCCGGCGCAGCCCCCGCGGCCAGGGTCGGCCGCCAGACCGAGGCAACTGCCCCGGTCCGGCCGGTGCCCCAGTCGAACAGGTCGTAGCGGTCACGCAGCGCGGGCGCATGCCCATGCTCGACGACCCCGTTCAGGGCGGACGACGCGCCCAGGTCGATCGGGTTCGCGAAGATCAGCCTGGCATGGCAGCCGGCCCCGGCCGTGGCCTCGCAGAAGCCGGGCACGGTGCCCTGCAGGTACGTCGTCAGTTCGCTGTCCCGGCTGATCTCGTTCGTCACGGTGTAGATCGACAGCGTTGACGCCCGTCAACGCCAACCCACATCCCGCCCAGCGCGCGGCGTGAGGCCCACCGCGCCGGGGCCGGATCAGCCCCCGCTCACCCCCCGCTGAGGGCCAGTACGATGGCCACAACGCGGGCGTCGCGCACGGGGTGGTCGAGGTCGCGCACGCCCAGCCCGTCGACGAAGAGGCGCAGGTTGGGCCGCAACAGGCCGCGCTCGTCGACGATGCGGAAGCGGATGCCGGGGAAGCGCCGGTCCAGGTCGGCCAGCACGCCGTGCAGGCTGTCGCCGGCGCCGGGCACCTGGGACGCGCCGGTGTAGCTGCGCAGCGCGCTCGGGATCAGCACCTTCACGGCAGCTCCGCCACCTCGACCGCGTAGATCTCGGGCAGGTGCCGCGCGATCGGCGCCCACTGCGCCCCGCCGGCGTGGCCGATCCACAGCTCGCCGCTGGTCGTGCCCAGGTACAGCGCGGGGTCGGGCTGGCGGTCGGCGGTCATGGCCTGGCGCTTCACCGTCCACCAGGCCTGGGCCGGGGGCAGGCCCCGGTCGCGCCGCTGCCAGGTCTCGCCGGCGTCGTGGGTGGCGTAGACCGCGGGCCGGCCGCCCGGGCTGGTGCGCGGCCAGACGTCGCTGCCGTCCATCGGGAAGACCCAGGCGGTGTCGGCGTCGTGCGGGTGCACCACCATCGGGAAGCCGATGTCGCCGACCTCGGCCGGCAGCTGCCGGCCGATGCGCCGCCACACCCGATCCGGCAAGTCCAGCCGGTAGACGCCGCAGTGGTTCTGCTGGTAGAGCCGGTCGGGACGGCTGGGGCACAGGCGCAGGCAGTGCGGGTCGTGGAAGCTGACCATGGCGGCGTCGAGGCCCTCGACCACCTCCATGCCCGCGATCAGCGGCGTCCAGGACCGGCCCGCGTCGCGCGACTCGTGCACGCCGCCACCGGACATGCCGAACAGCAGGTGCGCCGGGTCGCGCGGGTCGACGATGACCGAGTGCAGCTTGGGGCCGTCCGGCGTGCCGTCCTGCGCCGTGCCCATCCACTCGCGGAACAGCGGGTCGTCGTTGACCGCGGCCAGCGGCGCCCAGTGCACGCCGCCGTCGTCCGAGCGGAACAGGCCCTGCGGCGACGTGCCGGCGTACCAGCTGCCGGGCTCGCTGGCGTGCCCGGGGGTCAGCCAGAAGCTGTGGTCCACCGCGCGCGCGGGCAGGTGGTTGCGGGGCGGGTCGAAGGCGGGCGGCCGCCGGGCCTCGGTCCAGTGCCGGCCCAGGTCGACCGAGCGGAACACCGTGGGCCCCAGGTGGCCGGTCCTGGCCGCTGCCAGCAGGGTGCGCCCGTCGCGGGCGTCCCATTGCAGGTGGCTGACGCTGTGGCCCAGGAAGTGCGGGCCGTCCACCGCCCACTGCGCGCGCTGCGCGTCGCCGTGGAACAACCAGACGCCCTTGCGGGTGGCCACGAGCAGGACGAGTCGGCGGGATGGATCGGTCACGACGGGAACTCCGCAAAGCCTGCCCACGGGCAGTTCGGCCGGGCGCGGCGGCACCCGGCACACCACGACGAACAAGCCGACCCTGGATCGACACCGCGCCACCGTCCAGGCCCCTGAACCCCGCGCCGGCGGGGCCCGGCCCGCTGGGCTAAGCTGCGCCCCACCCCCAGAACGACGACCGCCCAGGAGACACGCCATGAGCGACATCGGCTACCGCACCGTGCAGCCCGAGGGCTGGCCCCGCCCCCGCGGCTTCTCCCATGCCGTGGTCGCCAGCGGCCGGGCGCAGGTGCGCATCGCCGGCCAGATCGGCACGCTGCCGGGTGCCCGCCAGGTCGAGCCCGACGCCGACGCGGGCGTGCAATGGGGCCGCGCGCTGGCCAACCTGGTCGCCGTGCTGGCCGCCGCCGGCGGCCGGCCGGAGCACCTGGTGATGCTGCGCGCCTACGTCACCGACCTCGGCGAGTTCCACCAAGCCGGCGCCGCCATCGGCCAGGCCTGGGGCGAAACGCTGGGCAAGCACTTTCCCGCGATGACGCTGGTGCAGGTCAGCGCGCTGATCGACCCGGCGGCCAAGGTCGAGATCGAGGGCGAGGCGCTGCTGCCTTGAGCAGGACCGCCGACGCCCCAACCGTGCCGGCCGGCCTGCCCGCGCCCACGCTGAGCGACATCGCGCAGCGGCTGCAGGCGCACACCCCGGCCGTGCCGGACCCGGCCGGCTTCGGGCGGCAGGCCGCCGTGGCCGCCATCCTGCGCGAGGCCGGGCACGGCACCGAGGTGCTGTTCATCAAGCGCGCGCAGCGGCCGGGCGACCTGTGGTCCGGGCACATGGCCTTCCCGGGCGGCCACCGCGACGCGGCCGACCGCGACCTGGCCGCCACCGCGCTGCGCGAGACCTTCGAGGAGATCGGCCTGGACCTGGCCCGCCATGGCCGGCCGCTGGGCGCGCTCGATCCGCTGGACATCCACCCCCTGGGCGCCCGGCACCGGATGCTGGTCGCGCCCTATGTCTTCGCGCTCGACGCCGGCGCGCCGCCGCTGCGGCTGAACGGCGAGGTCGCCGACGTGCTCTGGGGCTCGCTGCCCGACATGTTCCACGGCCGCAGCGCCACGCGCCGGGCGATGGCGGTGTCCAGCGGCGTGCACGACTTCCCCGGCTACGCGGTGCGCGACGAGATCGTCTGGGGCCTCACCTACCAGATGCTGCAGACCTTCTTCGGCGTGATCGACCCCGACTGGCGCCGGCCGGCGCCGGCCTGAACCGCGCCGGCCTGGCCACCCCCGCTGGGCCGCCGACGCCGCATCTTGATGGCTTCTTGATGCCGGCACCGCGGATCTTTGCACCGCCTTGACGGCGTCCGTCCGAGCATGCCTCCCAACGCAACGGAGGATGCATGGACATCGTCTTTCTCGGCGCGGCCCTCGCCTTCTGGGCCGCCGCCGCCGCACTGGCCCATGGCTGCCAGCGCCTGCAGGACCGCCAGGTGAGGTCATGACCGGCTGGGACATCGCCGGCGGCCTGGTCGCCCTCGGCCTGCTGGTCTACCTCGCCGCCGCGCTGCTGCGGCCGGAGGACTTCTCGTGAACGGCCCCGCCTGGATGCAGCTGGCGGCCTACCTGGCGGTGCTGGGGCTGCTGGCCTGGCCGCTGGCGCGGGCCATGGACGCGGTGCTGCAGGGCCGCTTCGGCCTGGGCCGGCGCCTGGAGGCGCCGCTGCTGCGCCTGGCCGGCGTCGACACCGCGCGCGAGCAGCCCTGGCTGGCCTACGCCGTCGGGCTGCTGGTGTTCAACGGCCTGGGCCTGCTCGCGGTCTACGCGCTGCAGCGGCTGCAGGCCGGGCTGCCGCTGAACCCGCAGGGCCTGCCGGCGGTGGCGCCGGACTCGGCCTTCAACACCGCGGTCAGCTTCGTCACCAACACCAACTGGCAGGGCTACGGCGGCGAGTCGACGATGAGCTACCTGACGCAGATGCTCGCGCTGACGGTGCAGAACTTCCTGTCCGCCGCCAGCGGCATCGTCGTCGTCGTCGCGCTCATCCGCGGCTTCACGCGCCATTCGGCCCAGGCCATCGGCAACGTCTGGGTGGACCTGACCCGCGTGACGCTGTGGATCCTGCTGCCGCTGGCCTTCGTCTTCGCGCTGGTGCTGGCCGGCCAGGGCGTGGTGCAGACCCTGCAGCCCGCCCAGACCGTGCACACCGTCGAGCCCGTGACCTGGCAGCAGCCCCGGCTCGGCGCCGACGGCCAGCCGCTGCTGGACGCCCAGGGCCGGCCGCTGCTGGCCGAGCAGACGGCGGCGACGCAGCAGATCGCGATGGGCCCGGTGGCCTCGCAGCTGGCCATCAAGATGCTGGGCACCAACGGCGGCGGCTTCTTCAACGCCAACTCGGCCCACCCCTACGAGAACCCGACGCCGCTGAGCAACTTCCTGCAGATGCTGTCGATCCTGCTGATCCCGACGGCACTGTGCTTCGTCTTCGGCCGCCAGGTCGGCGACCTGCGCCAGGGCTGGGCGCTGCTGGCGGCGATGGCGCTGGTCTTCGTCGCCGCGGTGGTGGCCACCACCGCGGCCGAGCAGCAGCCGAATCCGGTGCTGGCGGCGCTGGGCGTCGACAGCGGCAGCGGCAACCTGGAGGGCAAGGAGGTCCGCTTCGGCGTCAACGCGTCCGCGCTGTTCGCCGTCATCACCACCGCGGCCAGCTGCGGCGCGGTCAACGCCATGCACGACAGCTTCATGCCGCTGGCCGGCGCGGTGCCGCTGGTGCTGATGCAGCTGGGCGAGGTGATCTTCGGCGGCGTCGGCTCGGGCCTGTACGGCCTGCTGGTCTTCGCGATGCTGGCGGTGTTCATCGCCGGGCTGATGATCGGCCGCACGCCCGAGTACCTGGGCAAGAAGATCGAGACGCACGAGATGAAGATGGTGGCCATCGCCATCCTGGCGACGCCGCTGCTGGTGCTGGGCGGCACGGCGGTGGCGGCGCTGGCCGCGGCGGGCCGCGCCGGCATCGCCAACCCCGGGCCGCACGGCTTCTCGGAGCTGCTGTACGCGCTGTCCTCGGCCGCCAACAACAACGGCAGCGCCTTCGCCGGGCTGTCCGCCAACACGCCGTTCTACAACGTGCTGCTGGCGGTGGCGATGTGGTTCGGCCGCTTCGCGGTGATCGTGCCGGTGCTGGCCATCGCCGGCTCGCTGGCGGCCAAGAAGCGGCTGGAGGTGACCGGCGGCACCCTGCCCACCCACGGCCCGCTGTTCGTCGTACTGCTGGTCGGCACGGTGCTGCTGGTCGGCCTGCTGAACTACGTGCCCGCCCTGGCCCTGGGGCCGGTGGTCGAGCACCTGATGCTGTTTGCCCAGTGAGCTCGCCCCGATGACCCGTCCGACCCCGACCCTGTTCGACCCGGCCCTGGTGCGGCCGGCCCTGGCCGATGCGCTGCGCAAGCTCGACCCGCGCGTGCAGTGGCGCAACCCGGTGATGTTCGTCGTCTACGTCGGCAGCGCCTTCACCACCGCACTGGCGGCCGCGCGGCCGGACGGCTTCACCGTCGCCGTGGCCGTGTGGCTGTGGTTCACCGTGCTGTTCGCCAACTTCGCCGAGGCGCTGGCCGAGGGCCGCAGCAAGGCCCAGGCCGCGTCGCTGCGCGGCCTGAAGAAGAAGACCTGGGCCAAGAAGCTCGAAGGCGCCTACCGCCACGGCGAGGCCCGCAGCGCGATGCAGTGGCACCCGCTGGAGGCCGACAGCCTGCGCAAGGGCGACACCGTGCTGATCGAGGCCGGCGACACCGTGCCGGCCGACGGCGAGGTGATCGACGGCGTGGCCTCGGTGGACGAGAGCGCGATCACCGGCGAATCGGCGCCGGTGATCCGCGAGTCCGGCGGTGACTTCTCGGCCGTCACCGGCGGCACGCGCGTGCTGTCGGACTGGATCGTCGCGCGCGTGGCGGTCAATCCCGGCGAGGCCTTCGTCGACCGCATGATCGCGATGGTCGAGAACGCCAAGCGGCAGAAGACGCCCAACGAGATCGCGCTGACCATCCTGCTGGTGGCGCTGACGCTGGTCTTCCTAGGCGTCGTCGTCACGCTGCTGCCCTTCTCGCGCTTCGCCGTCCAGGCCGCGGGCGCCGGCCAGCCGGTGAGCCTGGTGATCCTGGTGGCGCTGCTGGTCTGCCTGATCCCGACCACCATCGCCGGGCTGCTCAGCGCCATCGGCGTGGCCGGCATGAGCCGCATGATGCAGGCCAACGTCATCGCCACCTCGGGCCGCGCGGTGGAGGCCGCGGGCGACGTCGACGTGCTGCTGCTGGACAAGACCGGCACCATCACGCTCGGCAACCGCCAGGCCAGCGCCTTCCTGCCGGCCGCCGGCGTCCAGGAGGCCGAGCTGGCCGACGCGGCCCAGCTCGCCTCGCTGGCCGACGAGACGCCCGAGGGCCGCAGCATCGTGGTGCTGGCCAAGCAGCGCTTCCAGCTGCGCGAGCGCGACGTGGCCGCGCTGGGGGCGAGCTTCGTGCACTTCACCGCGCAGACGCGCATGAGCGGCGTCGACCTGCCGCCGGGCCGCCAGCTGCGCAAGGGCGCGGCCGATGCGGTGCGCCGCCATGTCGAGGCCCTGGGCGGCCGCTTCCCGGCCGCGCTGCAGACCGTGGTCGACGAGGTCTCGCGCCGCGGCAGCACGCCGCTGGTGGTGGCCGACGGCACCCGCGTGCTGGGCGTGGTCGAGCTCAAGGACGTCGTCAAGGGCGGCATCCAGGAGCGCTTCGCCGAGCTGCGCCGCATGGGCATCAAGACGGTGATGGTCACCGGCGACAACCGCCTGACCGCCGCCGCCATCGCCGCCGAGGCCGGCGTCGACGACTTCCTGGCCGAGGCCACGCCGGAGGCCAAGCTGGCGCTGATCCGCACGCACCAGGCCGCCGGCCGGCTGGTGGCGATGACCGGCGACGGCACCAACGACGCGCCGGCGCTGGCCCAGGCCGACGTGGCGGTGGCCATGAACACCGGCACCCAGGCCGCCAAGGAAGCCGGCAACATGGTCGACCTGGACAGCAACCCGACCAAGCTGATCGAGATCGTCGAGACCGGCAAGCAGATGCTGATGACGCGCGGCGCGCTGACCACCTTCAGCATCGCCAACGACGTGGCCAAGTACTTCGCGATCGTCCCGGCCGCCTTCGTCGCCACCTACCCGCAGCTCGGCGCGCTGAACGTGATGGGCCTGGCCAGCCCGGCCTCGGCCATCCTGTCGGCGGTGGTCTTCAACGCGCTGATCATCGTCGTGCTGATCCCGCTGGCGCTGAAGGGCGTGGCCTACCGCGCCGTCGGCGCCGCCGCGCTGCTGCGCCGCAACCTGGCCATCTACGGCCTGGGCGGCGTGGTCGTGCCCTTCATCGGCATCAAGCTCATCGACCTGGCGCTGGCCGCGCTGGGCCTGGCCTGATCCCCCCAGGAGAACAACATGTCCCTGCAGATCCGCCCCGCCCTGACGCTGTTCGCCGTGCTGTCGGTGATCACCGGCCTGGCCTACCCGCTGGCCGTCACCGGCATCGCCCAGTCGGTCTTTCCCGCGGCCGCCAACGGCAGCCTGCTGGTGCGCGACGGCCGGGCCGTCGGCGCCGACCTGATCGGCCAGGCCTTCAGCGACCCGCGGCACTTCTGGGGCCGCCCCTCGGCCACCGCGCCCATGCCCTACAACGCGGCCAACTCGGCCGGCTCCAACCTGGGGCCCAGCCACCCGGCGCTGGCCGACGCGGTGCGCGGCCGCATCGCGGCGCTGCGCGCCGCGGACCCGGGCAACACCGAGCCGGTGCCGGCGGACCTGGTCACGGCCTCGGCCAGCGGCCTGGACCCGCACATCAGCCGTGCCGCCGCCGACTACCAGCTGGCCCGGGTGGCGCGGCTGCGCCAGCTGCCCGCGGCGCAGGTGCAGGCGCTGGTCGACGCCCACACCGAGCCGCCGCTGCTGGGCTTCATCGGCGAGGCGCGCGTGAACGTGCTGCGCCTGAACCTGGCGCTGGACGCGCTGCGCTGAGCCGCACGGCCGCGCCGCGCCCGCGCTCCGGTTCGCGCCGGGCCGGGCCCGACCCCATGGGAAGATGCCCGCTGACCTGGACGATGGACACCCCCAGCCGACCCGACCCCGACCGCCTGCTGCAGCAGGTGCAGCAGGACGAGGCGCGCGCACGCCGCGGGCGCCTGAAGCTGTTCTTCGGCGCCTGCGCCGGCGTGGGCAAGACCTGCGCGATGCTGGCCGCCGCGCGCACCGCCCAGGCCCAGGGCACGGCCCTGGTCGTCGGCCTGGTCGAGACCCACGGCCGCGCCGAGACCGAGGCCATGGCGCGCGGTCTGCCGCGCCTGCCGCTGCGGCCCGTGCCCTACCGCGACCGCACGCTGCACGAGTTCGACCTCGACACCGCGCTGGCCTGGGCGCAGGGGCAGGCCGACGCACTGCTGCTGCTGGACGAGCTGGCGCACAGCAACGCGCCCGGCTCGCGCCACCCCAAGCGCTGGCAGGACGTCGAGGAGCTGCTGGCCGCCGGCGTCGACGTCTGGTCGACGGTGAACGTGCAGCACCTGGAGAGCCTGAACGACATCGTCAGCGGCATCACCGGCATCCGCGTCCGGGAGACCGTGCCCGACCGCCTGTTCGACGAGGCCGACGAGGTGGTCGTCGTCGACCTGCCGCCCGACGAGCTGCTGGCGCGGCTGAAGGCCGGCCAGGTCTACCTGCCGCCGCAGGCCGAGCAGGCGGCGGCCAACTTCTTCCGCAAGGGCAACCTGCTGGCGCTGCGCGAGCTGGCGCTGCGCCGCACCGCCGACCGCGTGGACGACGAGGTGCGGGCCTGGCGCCGGCACAGCGCGGTGCAGCCGGTCTGGCCCAACCGCGAGGCCCTGCTGGCCTGCGTCGGCACCGGGGCCGGCGGCGAGAAGCTGGTGCGCGCCAGCGCCCGGCTGGCCGCCCAGCTGGACGTGCCCTGGCATGCGGTGCACGTCGAGACGCCGGCGCTGCGCCGCCAGCCACCGGCCCGGCGCGAGCAGGTGCTGCGCCTGCTGACGCTGGCGCAGGCGCTGGGTGCGCGCGTGGCGACGCTGTCGGCGCCCGACGTCCCGGACGCGCTGGCGCGCTATGCCCGCGAGCACAACCTGGCGCGGCTGGTCGCCGGCCGCAGCCGGCGGCGCTGGCCCTGGCAGCGGACCACGGCCGACCGGCTCGCCGAGCGCGCCGACGAGCTCGACGTGGTGCAGGTCGCCCTGCCCGCCGCGGCGCGGGACCGCCACGCGGCGGGCGACGCACCGGCGGCCGCCGCCGTGGCCGGCGACATCCCGTGGCGCGGCTACGCCGCCGCCGTCGGCGCCTGCGCGGCCACCGCGCTGCTGGCCACGCCGCTGCTGGGCCGGCTGGAGCTGACGAACATCGTGATGATCTTCCTGCTCGCGGTGGTCGGCGTCGGGTGGTTCCACGGGCGCGGGCCGGCGGTGCTGGCCGCGGTCCTCGGCGTCGGCCTGTTCGACTACTTCTTCGTCCAGCCCCGCTTCTCGTTCGCGGTCAGCGACGTGCAGTACCTGGTGACCTTCGTGGTGATGGGCGTCGTCGCGCTGGCCGTCGGCCAGCTCACCGCGGTGCTGAAGCTGCAGGCCGCGGAGGCGACGCAGCGCGAGCACCGCATGCGCAGCCTGTACGAGATGGCCCGCGACCTGTCGGCGGCGCTGCTGCCGGACCAGGTGGCGGCGATCGGCGCGCGCTTCCTCGCCGCCGAGTTCCAGGCCCGCGCCACCGTGCTGGCCACCGACGAGCACGAGCGCCTGGCCGCGCTGCCGGGCGGCGAGGCGGCCGTCGACGAGGCGGTGGCCCAGTGGGCCTACGACCACGGCCAGGCCGCCGGCGCCGGCACCGACACCCTGGCCGCCAGCGCCTGCCTGGTGCTGCCGCTGAAGGCGCCGATGCGGCTGCGCGGCGTGCTGGCCGTGCAGCGGGCCGACCGCCGCAGCCTCGACCCCGACCAGCGGCGCCTGCTGGACACCTGCGCCTCGCTGCTGGCGATCTCGCTCGAACGCATCCACTACATCGACGTGGCGCAGAAGAGCACGCTGCAGATCGAGTCGGAGCGGCTGCGCAACTCGCTGCTGTCGGCGATCTCGCACGACCTGCGCACGCCGCTGGCGGCCATGGTCGGCCTGGCCGACACCCTGGCCCTGGCCGGCCCGCCGCTGCCCGCCGCGCAGGCCGAGCTGACCGCGGCGATCCGCACCTCGGCGCTGCGCATGAACGCCATGGTCGCCAACCTGCTGGACATGGCCCGGCTGGAGGCCGGCGCGGTGCCGCTGCGCCGCGAGTGGCAGCCGCTGGAGGAGGTGGTCGGCAGCGCGCTGGCCGCCTGCGCGCCGGTGCTGCAGGGGCGGCCGCTGCGCGTGCAGCTGGCGCCGGACCTGCCGCTGCTGCACCTGGACGCGGTGCTGTTCGAGCGCGTGCTGGTCAACCTGGCCGAGAACGCCGCGAAGTACACGCCGGCCGGCAGCGCGGTGGACGTCTCGGCCACGGCGTCCTCGACCGCGGTGGCCATCGTCGTCGACGACCACGGCCCGGGCCTGCCGCCGGGGCGCGAGGAGGCGCTGTTCGACAAGTTCGAGCGCGGCGACAAGGAAAGCGCGACACCCGGCGTCGGCCTGGGCCTGGCGATCTCGCGCGCCATCGTGCGGGCGCACGGCGGCAGCATCCGCGCCGAGAACCGCGTGGGGCCGGCCGGCATCGCCGGCGCGCGCTTCACCATCACGCTGCCGCGCGGCACGCCGCCCGCCGACGACGGCAGCGCCGCCGCCGTCGACAGCGTCTAGGAGGCCGCGATGGTCCTGCGCAACCGCATCCTGGTGGTGGAAGACGAGCCGGACATCCGCCGCTTCGTGCGCCTGACGCTGGAGTCCGAGGGCCACGAGGTCTTCGAGGCGCCGACGGTGCAGCGCGGCCTGATCGAGGCCGGCAGCCGCCGGCCCGAGCTCGCCATCGTCGACCTGGGCCTGCCGGACGGCGACGGCGTCGACCTGATCCGCGATCTGCGCGCCTGGTCCACCGCGCCGGTCATCGTGCTGTCGGCGCGCAGCGGCGAGGCCGACAAGGTCGCCGCGCTCGACGCCGGCGCCGACGACTACCTGGTCAAGCCCTTCGGCGCCGCCGAGCTGCTGGCCCGCGTGCGCGCGCAGCTGCGGCGCCAGGCCCTGCTGCCGGCGGGCACGGACGCGGTGCTGCGCTTCGGGCGCACCGCGGTGGACCTGGCCCGCCGCGTCGTCGAGCGCGACGGCCAGCCCCTGCACCTGACGCCGATCGAGTACCGGCTGCTGACCCATCTGGCGGCGCAGCCCGACCGCGTCGTCACCCACCAGCAGCTGCTGAAGGCGGTGTGGGGCCCCGGCCATGCCGAGGACACCCACTATGTGCGGGTGCACATGGCCAACCTGCGCAAGAAGGTCGAGGACGAGCCGTCGATGCCCCGCCACCTGCTGACGGTGGCCGGGATCGGCTACCGCTTCAAGGCATGAGGCAGGCACGGCGCCCGACCGCGGTTCCATCGGTTTTTTTGCGAATCGGCGCGTTTTCCCAGGCTGCCGGGCTTTCACCGCGCCAACAAGCGCGGTATTCGCACGGATGAGCGGCTGACAATCTGCCGCCCCGCCCCGTGCGACCCCGCCGCTCATGCCCGAAGACCGCCCCGATTCCGACGATGGACCCACTTCGCCACCACGCCGTGCATGGCTGCGCCGCAGCGCCGGTCTGGCCGCCTGGGGCGCCCTGCCACTCGGCCTGGGCGCCTGTGGCGGCGGTGGCAGCGACGGCGGCATGGCCGGCGGCGGCACGGGCTTCGACGCTGCCGCGCGCAGCGCCGCGCTGCGCAACGCGCAGGCCGAGTTCGACCGCCTGCGCGCCGGCAGGCTGCGCGCGGACCCTGGACAACTGGCCCAGGCACTGCGTGCCACCGGCCATTTCAGCCGGGTCGTGCAGATGGACGACGGGGGCGTCGGCGCCCGCTTTCCGGACGGCCACTGGCTGCTGGTCGGCAATCCCCCCGATCCGGCGGCCGGCTCGGACACGGCCCGGTCCGGCGACCCGCGCCCGGCGGCCCTGGCCCAGCCCCTGAACGCGGCCGCCACGGCGGCGGCGGCACCGGCAGCCACCCGTGCCTTCGGCGTACCCGCCTCGCGGCAGGCCCGCAGCTTCTGCGAGTTCAGCAACTACGTCCGCGAAGACGGCGAAGTGGCACGCTTCGACACCTACGAGCAGGCGCTGCGCGACGCCGGCTGGGAGGTCCCCGCCGACCAGTTCGCGGAGGTCGAGACGCTGAGGGCGCTGCCGGAGCTGGGCCTGCTGAACTGGTCCACCCATGGCGGCACGCTCAACGCCGATGGGGACATCACGCACGCCCTGTTCACGGGCACCCCGGCCGACGAGCACACGCTGGCGCGCCACCAGGCCGATCTGGACGCCGGCCGCTTGATCTACTACACGGCGGCCACCGTCTGGGGCCGCGGCGCCTGGCATGCGCAGACGAACTTCGCCATCACGCCGGCGTTCATCGCGCACCACGGCTGGCGCTTTTCGGCCGACAGCGTGGTGATGATCCACGCCTGTGCCAGCGACCATCCGGCCTGGCGCGCCGCCTTCGCCAACGCCGGTGCGGCGCTGTACGGCGGCTGGAGCCGGCCGGCCTGGGTGCACCGGGTGGCGGCCGCCAGCGACCGGCTGCTCGACGACCTGCTGGCCACCAACCGCCGCACGCCCGAGGGCCAGCCCCTGGAGCGCGCCCACCACTGGGTCGCCGTGCTCGCCCGCAGCGACGCCGACGGCGTGACGCAGTACGACGACCCCAGCGAAGGCGGCGGCAACACGCGCTTCAGGTTCCACGTGCTGCGCGGCCAGCCAGGCGGCCTGATGCCGACCCTGCAGCGGCTGCTCGTGTCCGAGGCCGAGGGCACGCTCACGCTGCGCGGCGGCTTTGGCAGCATGCCGGGCGAGGTCTGGATCGGCCCGGCCCTCAGCGCGCCTGCAAGCAGCCAGGAGAGCCTGCCCTGGCAGCCACGCGACGGTGCGCTGGCGCTGGGCGTGCAGCGCTGGTCGGACGAGGAGATCGTGGTCCGTCTGCCGCGCAGCGGCCCCGGGTCCGCCGGCCACGTCGCGGTGCGCGTCGGGCAGCGCTGGAGCAACGCCCGCCCTCTGACGCGCTGGTCGACCACGCTGGAACTGCAGCAGCGCGGGCCCGGCAGCCTGACCCTGGAGCACCGCCTGGCCATCTCCCTGCGCGCCGACATCCAGGCCTGGCGCGATGCGCCACGGGGCGCGCTGCAGGTCGCCCGCCTGCAGGTGCTGGGCACGCCGCCGGAGGCGCCATCGCACTGGACCTGGCGGGCGTCCGGCAGCCACACGCACAGCCACTCGCCCGACTCGTTGCAGACCGTCCACTGGGCCGGCAGCGGCCGGATCGCGCTGGCGGCGCTGCCCGTCGCCGGCGCCACCGAGGCCTTCAACCTGGTGGGGGCGTGGAACCCGGCCGCCGAATCGCCGCGCTTCGAGCTGGCGATGGTGGGCGCCCGCCATGAGGCCGTGACCGCCACGGAACTGATCCAGGAAGGCGGCAACCAGTGGACGACGACGCACCTGCAGTCGCTCGAGCTGCCCGACCGACTGGCCGAGGACGCCGGCCAGCTCGGTCTGCGCTGGGCGCCCGACGCCGGGCACGCGCTGCCGGAGGCCGTCACGCGCTTCGAGCACGCCACCGGTCTGCTCGTGGCCGGCCCGGACGCCGCGCCCCTGGCCTCGACGCTGCGCATGCCGCGGGCCACGGCCGAGCACGCGCCCGACGCCGACGGCCTCGGCGGGCTCTGAGCCGCTCGGCCGGGCAGCCGGGTGGGCCGTCGGGCGATGGCTGCACGGGGGCATGCCAAGGTCGGACAGCGCCCGGGCCGCCGGCCGCCGTCGTCTGGATGACATCGCGCGCCCCGCCCGGCCCCGTAGAGTGGTCCGAACCCCGGCTCCGCCACCCTGCCCACCCTGCTGCGAGGACCGCCGCATGTCCGACCCCACCCGCCCCGCCGCCGACCCCGGCCAGCCCAGCATCGGCCCGGTGCGCGACAACCAGCGCCTGGACGAGGCCGCGCTGGAACGCTGGTTCCGCGCCCAGGTGGCCGACCCGGCCGAGCCGCTGACGCTGGGCCAGTTCAGCCGCGGCGCGTCCAACCCGACCTACCTGATCAGCGCCGGCGCGCAGCGCTGGGTGCTGCGCAAGAAGCCGCCGGGCCAGCTGCTGGCCAGCGCCCACCAGGTCGACCGCGAGTACCGGGCGATGGCCGCGCTCGGCAGCGTGGGCTTCCCGGTGCCGCGGGTGCGCGCCTACTGCGCCGACCCCTTGGTCGTCGGCACCGAGTTCTACGTGATGGACTTCCTGGAGGGCCGAATCTTCCGCGACGCCCGCCTGCCGGGCATGGCGCCGGCCGAACGCGCGGCGATCTACGACAACCTGAACGACACGCTGGCCCGCCTGCACCAGGTGGACTACGCCGCCATCGGCCTGGCCGACTACGGCAAGCCCGGCAATTACTTCCAGCGCCAGATGGACCGCTGGACCCGGCAATACCGCGGTGCCGAGACCGAGACCATCCCCGAGATGGAAAGGCTGATCGCCGAGCTGCCGCGCCGCATCCCGGCCAGCGAGGAGGTGGCCATCGCCCACGGCGACTACCGCCTGGAGAACGTGATGTTCCACCCCACCGAGCCGCGCATCGTCGCGGTGCTGGACTGGGAGCTGTCCACGCTGGGCCACCCGCTGGCCGACATCGCCTACGGCTGCATCCTCTACCACTCCGAGTCGGAGAGCTGGGGCACGCTGCGCGGCATCGACCTGGCCGCCTCGGGCATCCCCGGCGAGGCCGAGTACGTGGCCGCCTACTGCCGGCGCACCGGGCGCAGCGGCATCCCCGACTTCAACGCCTACCTGGCGTTCTCGATGTTCCGCCTGGCGGCCATCGGCCAGGGCGTCTACAAGCGCAACCTGATCGGCATCGGCAACGCCCCGGCCTCGCGCGACAACAGCCACACCCGCCACCTGGCCGCCACGGCCTGCGCCATCCTGGACCGCTGAGCGCCGGGGAGCCGGGGCCTCGGGCTGAACGGCTCGACGCCCGGGCCGGGCCGCTGCCGGGACAACGCCCGCGCCGGTCCACCGGCGGTGCGCTGCGCGCCGGATATGCGGGCTAGCCGCAGGCCGACCTGTCACCTTCGTGCACCGCCGGCGGCGCGGCATCGACGACGATCAGGGGCTGCAGGCACGCTGCTCGGCGCCGCGCCGCCCGCGCCCCCGCCGAGCCCCCCTGCGCCAGCCCGGAGACCCCATGACCGACCACCTGCTTGAAACCGTCGAGGGCGGCATCGCCACCCTGACGATGAACCGCCCCGAGGCGCGCAACGCGCTGAGCCGCGAGATGATGCTGGCGCTGGCCGAGGCCCTGCCGCGGCTGGCCGTCGACCCGGCGGTGCGCCTGGTCGTGCTCACCGGCACCGGCGCGGCCTTCTGCTCCGGCGGCGACGTCAAGGGCTTCGCGCGCAACGCCGCGGGCGCGCCGGTCACCGTCAGCTTCGACCAGAAGGTCACCGACCTGCGCCTGCGCATGGAATCGGTGCGCTGGCTGCACGAGATGCCCAAGCCAACGCTGGCGGTGATCCCCGGGCCGGCCGCGGGCGCCGGCCTGTCGCTGGCGCTGGCCTGCGACCTGCGCATCTGCACCCACGAGGCCAAGCTGACCACCGCCTTCTCCAAAATCGGCCTGTCGGGCGACTTCGGCGGCAGCTTCTTCCTGAACCACCTGGTCGGCGCCGCGAAGGCCCGCGAGATGTACTTCACCGGCGAGGTGGTGTCGGGCGCCGAGGCCGCGCGCATCGGCCTGGTCAACCGCGCGGTGCCGGCGGCGGACCTGCCCGCCGCCGCCGCGGCCTGGGCGGCCGAGCTGGCCGCGCTGCCGACCGTGGCGCTGGGCTACATGAAGCGCAACCTCAACGTCGGCCTGCGCGGCAGCCTCGCCGACGTGCTCGACGCCGAGGCGGTGCACATGGTCCGCACCTTCGAGACCGACGACCACAAGGGCGCGGCGCAGGCCTTCGTCGACAAGGTCGCACCCCGGTTCAACGGGCGCTGACGCCGCCCACTCCACCACGAAAGCACAGCATGGACATTCAAGGCAAGGTCGTCGTCATCACCGGCGGCGCCAGCGGCATCGGCGCCGGGCTGGCCGAGCGGGTCGCCGCGGACGGCGCACGCGGCATCGTCGTGGCCGACCTGCAGCAGGCGCTGGCCGAGCAGGTCGCCGCCCGGATCAACGCCGACGGCAGCAACCGCGCGATGGCCGTGCGCTGCGACGTCAGCCGCGAGGCCGACATCCAGGCGCTGGTGGCGGCCACGCGGGCACGCTTCGGCCAGGTCGACGTCTACGTGTCGAATGCCGGCATCGGCGGCGGCGAGGGCGGCTTCGAGGTCGACGACGCGGTCTGGGAGCGCATGTGGAAGATCCACGGCATGGCCCATGTGTGGGCTGCCCGCGCCGTGGTGCCGGAGATGGTGGCGCGTGGCGAGGGCGGCTTCGTCGTCACCGCGTCGGCCGCCGGCCTGCTGAACATCGTCGAGACCGCGCCCTACGGCGTCACCAAGCACGCGTCGGTGGCCTTTGCCGAGTGGCTGCGCATCGGCTACGGCCGGCGCGGCGTGCGCGTGTGCTGCCTGTGCCCGCAGGGCGTGGCCACCGCGATGACGGCCAACGGCGCGGGCTCGGCCGAGGTCAACGGCATGCTGCAGCCGGCGCAGGTGGCCGACTGCGTGGTCCAGGCGCTGCGCGACGAGACCTTCCTGGTGCTGCCCCACCCCGAGGTGCTGGACTACCTGCGCGGCAAGACCGCCGACTACGACCGCTGGCTGGGCGGCATGCAGAAGCTGTATGCCAAGACCGTGCTGAAGCAGGGCCAGTGAAGATCGCGCGCCAGGGCTGCAGCAGCGCCACCGGCACGCACCCTGCCCGCGCGCGCCCGGCCGCTCAGTTGGGCGCCAGCACCTGGAAGCCGTGGGTGCCGTCGCGGCCCAGCTGGGCGACCAGGCCGAACTCCCAGTCCAGGTAGGCCTGCATGGCCTCGCGCGGCGCGTCGGTGCCCTCGTAGGGGCGGCGGTAGCGGTCGGTGCGGGCGCTGGCCAGGTGCTGCTCGCCGGTGGCCAGCGGCCGGCCCTCGGCCACCCAGGCCGCGGTGCCGCCGGCCAGCACCGCCACCGCGGGGGCCGTGGCGCCGCCATGTTCCGCCGCCAGATCGGCCTCCAGGTCGGCCGCCACATGGGGCGACAGCGCACCGTTGGCGCAGGTCAGCACGATGCGCTCGGCCGCCGGCAGGGCCCGCAGCGCCGCCGGCAGGTCGACCCGCAACACCCACCAGGCGCCGGGGATATGGCCCTTGACGTGCTGGGCGCTGGTGCCCAGGTCCAGCACCAGGGTGCGCGGGGCCGGGTCGGCCAGCAGCGCGGCCAGCTCGGCCGGGGTCAACGTGGGCACGGCCGGCGGCGGCACCTGCGGCGGGGTCCAGGGCCCGGTCTCGCTGAAATCGGCCGGTACCGCGTCGGTCAGCCAGGCCACCTCCCAGCCCAGCTGCGCCAGCCAGTGCGCGGTCATCGGCGCACGCACGCCGTCGTCGGCCAGGCCGCCGTCGACCAGCACGATGCGCGCACCGCGCACCGCCGCGAACACGTCGGTCTCCTGCACCAGCTGCCCGCCCGGCGCGCTGCCGAAGCCCGGCAGGTGACCCTGCTCGTACTCCTGCGGCGTGCGCACGTCCCAGCGGTACAGCGTGCGCGTCGCGTCCGCCTCCCAGGCCGCCAGCCCGGCACGCGTCAGCCGCCGCGCGCCGGCGCGGTCGGCCAGCGCCTGCGCCGCGGCCTGCGCGGCCTGCAGGTTCGGTTCCGTCACCGGCTTGAAGCGCCGGCTGGCGCCGCGGTCCAGTTCGAAGCCGGCCAGCGTCCAGCCGATGGTGCCGTTGCGCAGCGCCGCCACCGGGTTGGGCAGCCCCGCGTTGACCAGGCTTTGCGTGCCGATGATGCTGCGCGTGCGGCCCGCGCAGTTGACGATGACCTGCGTCCTCGGGTCCGGCGCCAGCTCGCGCACGCGCAGCACCAGCTCGGCCCCCGGCACGCTGGTGCCGGTGGGGATGCTCATGGTCTGGTACTCGTCGAAGCGGCGCGCGTCGACCACCACCACGTCGGCCTCGCCGCGCGCCTTCGCCTCCAGCAGGGCCTTGACTTCCTCGGCCGGCAGCGAGGGCGTGTGCACGACGTGCTCCACCAGCTCGCCGAAGGCCTTGCTGGGCACGTTGACGTCGCGGAAGACCTCGTAGCCGGCGTCCTTCCAGGCTTGCAGGCCGTTGCGCTGGCCTTGCGCACCGCGCCCGGCCAGCAGGTGCACGCCGCTGTAGCCCAGCGCCACCAGGCGCCGCGCCACCGGCTCGGCCAGGCCCTCGCCGTCGTCATACACGGCGATCGTGACGTCGCGCCGCGGCAGCCGCCACAGCGCGTCCAGCTCCAGCCGGCTGGGCGAGAGCTGCACCGCGAACAGCGGGTGCTCTTGCGCGTAGGGGTCTTCCTCGCGCACGTCGACCAGCGCGATCTCGCGCTTGGCCAGCAGCGCGGCGCGGATGTCGGCGGGGTGCAGCTCGGGCAGTGCCGGCAGTTCAGGCAGGGCGGACGACACGGGCATCAGGCGCGTTCCTTGGAGCGGTCCCACAGGTTCGGGACCCAGGCGTTGGAGTATCCGGAGACGAAGGGCTTGCGCGCGCCGGCGGCACCATCCGGCGGGTAGACCCAGCGGTGCACCGCACCGATGTTGGCGCCGTAGACATGGATGCTGATCGAGGTGCGGTCGGCGAAGGCGTTGCTGACCTGGTGCACATCGCCCAGCGTGGGCGAGACGGCCTCGACATCGCCCGGGCGCAGACGCTGCGCCGGGCCCTGCGGTGCCCAGCGGCCGGCCGCGTCCGGCGCGAAGGGCTGGGCCAGCTCCTCGCCGCGCAGCATGCCGATCAGCCCCCACACCGTGTGGTCGTGCACCGGCGTGCGCTGGCCCGGCCCCCAGACGAAGCTGACCACCGAGAAGCGCTCCAGCGGGTCGGCGTGCAGCAGGAACTGGCGGTAGAACTCCGGGTGCGGCTGGGCCAGCTCGTCGGGCAGCCAGTCGTCGCGGGCCACCAGCGCGGCCAGCAGCGGGCGCACCGCGGCCAGGGTCTGCGCCTCGGGCAGGGCCTGTTCCACCACCCGGGTGGTGGCGGCAACGAACTCGCGCAGCGGAACGAGGGACATCGGATCGGCTTCCTGGAGAAGGCGGCGCGGGTGCGCCGGGACGGTCCGGCCATTGTCCGGGACCGCCGCCGCGCAGGCCACTGCGGCGCACCCGCAGGCGCCTGCCCGACCCGGCGGGCGATCAGTGGCCGCCGTGGCTGCCGTGCCCGCCGGCGGCATCGGCCGCCGCGCCCAGCAGCGTCGGGTCGAGCATGCCGAAGATCATCGCCACGTGGGCCACCACCAGGAACACCGCGACCGCGGCGGCGTGCCACAGCAGACGGCGTTCGTCGGGCCAGTGCCGGCCCAGCAGCCGCAGGTCCAGCAGCGCCAGCACGCCCAGCGGCAGCACGCCCGCCAGGTAGGCGCCGACGGCGATCACGTCGGCCGGGCCGCGCCAGGCGCCGCTGGTGGTGATCGGCCAGACCGCGGTGGGCAGCAGGTAGGCGAAGACGCCGGCGAAGTACAGGCCGCCGGCGATGCTGGCGGCGCGGTTCAGCCGCAGCAGGGCGCCGGACGTGGCGCGGTGGTAGAGCACGAACAGCTCGGTGATGGCCACGGTCTCGGCCAGGACCACCGGCACGGCCATGAACAGCAGCAGGTTCCAGGGCTGGCGCTCGGCCAGCAGTTGCATGTAGTGGGTCATGTTCATCGTCATTCCCTTCAGGGGATGGAGGGTGGCCGGCCCTCGGGAGGCCGGCGGTCGGGTCCGCGGGGGCACCGTGTGGCGCCACAGCCGAGCCAGGCGTCGCGGAAGCTGCGTGAAAGTACGCAGGCCGTCGCGTTCAGACGATGGGTGGCGGGGATTCGGGCGCGACGGTGCGCCCCACCGGTGCCGGCACGCCGGCCGTCGGCCGGACCGACCCGCCCGCGACCCGAGGGCACGCGCGTGTGGTCGGCAGCAGCGCCGTGGCCGCGGCGAGGGCGCAGGCACAGGCGCCCGCGCCGGCGCAGCCACCGCTGCAGGGCCGGTGGCCATCGTCCGCGCAGGTGGGCGCGTGCGCCTCGGTACGCGCCGCGCCGTGGGCATGGGCAGGCATCGGCCGGCTCGGCGTGCAGCAGCCGGCCGCCGTCGCCACCGCAGGCGCCCGGGCAGCCGCCTGGCCGCCGTGGGCCGGGGCCACGGCGTCGGCGCAGGCCCAGGCCTGCGACAGCCCGGCCAGCCACAGCCACAGCCAGACCGCGACCCACCGCCGCCCGCTGCCGCCTGTCCATGACCTGACCATGGGCGCAGACTAGCCCGGGCCGCGCCCCGGCGCGATGAACTGGATCAAGGCCGGAGGCCGGGCCGCAGCACCCTCGCCCCGGGGCCGCCACACCGCCCGGCGCACGCAGGTGCGGCTGCGCGGCCTGGGCGATGCCCCCACTTCATCAATAAAACGAACGGCCGTATGATTACTGTCGATGTCGGCCGCTGTCCTGGCCGGCCGTGGCCCGGCAGTTGCACCTGATGGCGTGCGACCGCCGGGCGGAGACCACGATGATCCGGACCGACCGATGCGAGACGCTGGCCGCGCTGTACCTGCGCGCCACCCAGTGGAAGGGCGACGCGCCCCTGTTCGTCGATGCGCACGAGCGCATCGGCGGCCAGGCGGCCCTGGACCAGTCGCTGCGCACGGCCAGCGCGCTGGGCCGGCTGGCGCCGCAGGGTGGCGCCGTGGCCTTCCTGTGCGGCGGCTCGGCGCGGCACGCGGTGGCCTGGTTTGGCGCGGTACTGGCCGGGCGCCCGGCCTGCAACCTGCACACCCGCGAGACAGCAGCCCACCTCGCCCGCACGCTGGACTGGCTGGGCGCGACCGTGCTGGTCTACGACGAGGCGCTGCAGGCACTGGCCCACGCGGCCTGTGGCACGGCCCGCAGCGCGCCCGCGCTGCTGTGCCTGGGCCACGACGCGCAGGCGGCGCTGGACTTCGACGCCGCGCAGCAGCAGTGCGCCGCCCATCCGGTGGCGCAGGCCCTGCCGCGCCCGGACGACCTGGCGGCCATCGTGCTGTCCTCGGGCTCCACCGGCCAGCCCAAGGGCGTGATGCACTCGCAGCGCACGCTGCTGGAGGCGGCCAAGGCCGGCCAGTACGCCTTTGCCCACATCACCGACCAGCATGCGGTGGCGATGCTCGTACAGCCGTCGTTCGCGGCCTGGTTCATCATCGGCCTGCCCTTCGTCGGCGCGCGGGCCAAGCTGGTGTTCGCGCCGCGCTTCGAGCCCGAGGCCTTCCTGTCCATGGTCGAGCGCGAGCGCATCACCCTGGCGCCGCTGGTGCCCACGATGTGGCGCATGCTGTTCGCGTGCGACACCGCGCGGCGCGACCTGTCCTCGCTGCGCCTGGCCTCGATCGGCGGCGAGCCGCCGGCGGTGGAGGACATCCAGCGCCTGGACCAGCGCATCTGCCGGCAGATGGTCAGCTTCTACGTGTCCAGCGAGGCCGGCACCGGCGGCGGCGTGCACGCCTGGCGGCACGAACTGCTGGAGCAGGGCAAGGCGGCCGCTGCCGGCTACCCCGGGCTGGGCGTGGACCTGAAGATCATCGACCCTGCCGGCGGCTTCGACGACGAACTGCCCGCCGGCGAGGTCGGCGAGATCGCCGTCTCCGGGCCCTCGCTGGCCCTGGGCTACTGGCAGGACCCGGAGACCACCGCCGAGCGCTTCCGCTGCGGCTGGTGGCGCAGCGGCGACCTCGGGCGGCTCGACGCCGACGGCTGCCTGTGGGTCCACGGCCGCATCGACAACCTGATCAACTCGGGCGGCATCAAGGTCGCCGGCGAGGAGGTCGAGCGCGCGCTGCTGGCCCACCCGGACGTGGCCCACTGCGCCGTGGTCGGCCAGCCCGACGCACGGCTGGGCCAGCGCGTGGAGGCCTACGTCGTGCTGCACCGGCCGCTGAGCGCGGCTGCGCTGGAGGCCTTCTGCCGCGGGCCGGCCGGCCTGGCCGGCTTCAAGGTGCCCAAGGTCTTCCACCTGGTCGACGCACTGCCCACCGGGCCCACCGGCAAGCTGCAACGCCGCGCGCTGCGCCAGACCACGCCGGACGGTGGCTGAACCGCCGCCGGGCAGCGCCCCGGCGCGGCCCCGGCCTGCTGCGCCACCGCAGTCGGCAAAATACCGGCGGCCCGGACGCCGGCCTGGCGACCTCGCCGCCGCGGCGCGCGCCGCCGACCGATCCGCCCCCCCGCAGAACGACCCCTGGAGACACGATGGGACGACCCCTCAACGCCGATGCCAAGGCCACCTGGCGCACGATCCGTGCCGCCGGCGTGCGCCTGCTGTTCAAGCATGGCTTCGAGGCGATGAGCCTGCGGCAGCTGGCGGCCGAGTCGGGCCTGCAGCCCGGCTCGCTCTACAACTACTTCGAGAGCAAGAACCAGTTCCTGGCGATGATCCTGTGCGACATCCTGGAAACCATCCTGGCCGACCTGGAGAAGACCGTCGTGCCCGTCGAGGAGACCCGGGCCCGGTTGCGCAAGTTCATCGAGTTCCACATCGCCTGGCACACCGTGCGCCGCGTCGAGACCTTCATCGGCTTCATGGAGATGCGCAACCTGGCCAAGGACGACTACAAGAAGTACACCGCGCTGCGCCAGCGCTACGAGGACTTCCTGACCGCGCTGCTGGAGCAGGGCGTGGCCGAGGGCAAGTTCGTGGTGCCCGACCCGCGCATCACCACCTTCGCGATCCTGGGCATGCTCACCGGCGCCTACCTCTGGTACCGCAAGGGCGGCCGGCTGACCCAGGCGCAGCTGGAGGCGATCTACGCCGACCTGGTGTTCAAGATGATCGACGTCGAGCACCTGGCGCCGCCGGTGGTGGCGGCCTGACCACCGCGCCAGCCGCCGGTGCGCTGCGGCTCAGCTGGCGCACTGGAACTCGGCCAGCCCCTTGAGCTCGCGCTTGAGGACCTTGCCGGTCGCGTTCTTGGGCAGCGCGGCCAGGATGCACAGCCGCTTGGGCAGCTTGTAGCCGCCGAGCTGGCCGCGCAGGTGCGCCAGCAGCGCGGCCTCGTCGCTGCGCGCCTCGGGGCGCAGCACCACCGCGGCGGCCACCGCCTCGCCCCAGCGGGCGTCCGGCAGGCCGAAGGCGGCGGCCTCGGCCACGGCCGGATGGCGCATCAGCGCGTCCTCGATGTCCGAGGGGTAGATGTTGGTGCCGCCGCTGATGATCATGTCCTTCTTGCGGTCGATCACGTACAGCCGGCCCTGGGCGTCTCGGCGCCCCAGGTCACCGGTGTGCAGCCAGCCGCCGCGCAGCGCGTCGCGCGTGGCGTCGGGCCGCTGCCAGTAGCCGCCGAAGACGTTCGGCCCACGCACCAGCAGCTCGCCCACCTCGCCATCGGCCACGTCCAGGCCCACGTCGTCCACGACGCACACGTCGATGCCCTGCAGCGGCCGACCGACCGAGCCCGCCGCCTGCGCGTGCTCGGCACCCAGCAGCACCGAGACATGCGAAGTGGCCTCGGTCATGCCGTAGGAGTGCAACAGCCGCGGCCCGAAGCGGTCCAGCGCGCGCTGCAGCTGGGGGCCGGTGATCGGCGCTGCGCCGTACTGCAGCACCTGCAGCGAGCGCAGGTCGTGCGGCACCCGGTCCAGGTGGTCGAGCAGCTGGTACAGCACCGTCGGCACGGTGAACAGGAAGCTCACGCGCTCGGCCTCGATGGCCCGTCCGATGGCCAGCGGCTCGACCTTGTCGAGCAGCACGGTGCAGCCGCCCAGCATCAGGTGCACATAGCAGAAGATGCTGGCGGCGTGGAACAGCGGACTGAGCTGCAGGTTGACGCCGCCCGGCGCCAGGCCCACCGTGGCCTGGTACTGGCGCAGGTTGGCCAGCAGGTTGGCGTGGCTGAGCACCGCCCCCTTGGGCAGCGAGGTGGTGCCGCTGGTGTAGAGGATGACCGCCGGCGCGTCGTCGGCCAGCGCGGGCAGCGCGGGCTGGGCCTGGCACCCGGCGATGGCCTCGTAGCCGGGCCACCCGGCCGCGTCGGCAACGCCTTCCGCGCTTTCCCCGCCCTCCCCGGCCTCCCCCCCGACGACGACCACGGTGCGCAGCGCCGGCAGCGCGGCCTGGAAGACCTCGGCCCGGCCGGCGTAGGCGGTGTGCACGAACAGCACTGACGCCCCGGCGTCCTCGAGGATGCGCTGCTGTTCGGCCGGCAGCTGGCGCGTGTTCAGCGGCACCAGCACCCCGCCCGCCGCGGCACAGCCCAGCTGGATCTCGACGAAGGCGCTGCCGTTGGGCAGCAGCACCGCCACCCGGTCGCCCGGCTGGGTGCCCTGGGCCTGCAGCCAGGCGGCCACGGCCAGCAGGCGCTGGCGCAGCGCGGCATAGCTGGTGCGACCACCCCGGTCGACCAGGGCCGTGGCCGCGGGAGCGACCAGGGGGTTGTCCAGCACGAGGTCGGCAAAGTGGCGCATGGTGGGCTCCCGGCGAGACGCGTGGGCCTCAGGCAGGTTCAGGCAGGCAGGGACACGGTCCGGGGATACGCTCAGCGGCCGGCCAGCAGTTCGCGACCCACCAGCATGCGGCGGATCTCCGAGGTGCCGGCACCGATCTCGTAGAGCTTGGCGTCGCGCACCAGCCGGCCGGCCGGGTACTCGTTGCTGTAGCCGTTGCCACCCAGGCACTGCATGGCCTGCAACGCAACCTCGGTGGCCCGTTCGGCGACAAACAGGATCAGCGCGGCCGCGTCCTTGCGGCTGACGCGCCCGCGGTCGGCCGCGGCGGCGACCGCGTAAACCTGCGCCCGGCAGGCGCCGAGCGCGGCGTACATGTCGGCCAGCTTGCCCTGCATCAGCTGGAAGTCGCCGATCGGCACGCCGAACTGCCGGCGCTCGCGCGCATAGGGCAGGGCCAGGTCCAGCGCGGCCTGCATGATGCCCAGCGGGCTGGCCGAGACGACGATGCGCTCGAAGTCCAGACCGCTCATCATCACGCGCACGCCCTGGTTCTCGGCACCGACGAGGTTGTCCACCGGCACCTCGCAGTCCTCGAACACCAGCTCGGCGGTGCCCGAGCCGCGCATGCCGAAGGTGTCGAGCTTGCGGCCGACGCGAAAGCCCGGCGTGCCGCGTTCGACCAGCATCGCCGAGATGCCGTCCTTGCCCGCCGCGGGCGCGGTCTTGGCGTAGACCAGGTAGATGTCGGCGGCGATGCCGTTGGTGATCCACAGCTTGCTGCCGTTGAGCACGAAGCGGTCGCCGCGCTTTTCGGCGCGCAGGCGCATGCCGACCACGTCCGAGCCGGCGCCCGGCTCGCTCATGGCCAGCGAGGCGACGTGCTCGCCGCTGAGCAACTTGGGCAGGAAGCGCGCCTTCACGGCGGCCGATGCGTTCTTGCGCAGCTGGTTGAGCACCAGATTGGAGTGCGCGCCGTAGGACATGCCGATGGCGCCGGACGCGCGGGTGATCTCCTCCAGCGCCACCACGTGCTGCAGGTAGCCCAGGCCGCTGCCGCCGTCGGCCTCGTCCACGGTGATGCCCAGCAGGCCCAGCGCGCCGAACTGCGGCCACAGCTCGCGCGGAAACCGGTTCTGCGCGTCGACCTCGGCGGCGATCGGCGCCACCTTGTCGTGGGCAAACCGGCGCACGGTCTCGCGCAGTTGTTCGGTGTCCGGGTCCAGTTCGATGTGCATGGCGGTCCTTGGGGCGGGATGGGTGGGCCGGCGGTCACGCCGGCCGGCGACCTATAAACTAACGGTTGTACGTATTTTTCTGAGCGCCCGGTACGGCTGTCAAGTCAGGGTAAACCGGCGGCGTCAACGCGCTTGACGCTGGCGGCGGCGGCCAACAATAATACGTACGGCCGTTCGTTTTATGCCGCTGGAGATCCCCCGCGGCGGCAGCGGCAGACAGAGGTTGCGATGTCCTTCACCAAGCTGCAGCTCGAGCTGCGCGGCCCCGCCGCCGTGATCACGCTGGACAACCCGCCGGTCAACGCGCTGCACCCCAGCGTGTCCGACGAGATCCTGCGCGCCATCGGGCAGATCGCCGGCCAGCCGGCGGTGCGCGGCGTCGTCATCACCGGGCGTGGCAAGCATTTCGTCGCCGGCGGCGACATCGGCTTCTTCCCCTCGCTGGACGCGCGCAGCGCCGAGGCCTACGCGCTGGGCATCCAGCAGATGCAGACCGCGCTGCAGGCGCTGGACCGCCCGGTCATCGCCGCCGTCAACGGCCACGCGCTGGGCGGCGGCTGCGAGCTGATGATGGCCTGCGACATCCGCATCGCCGACGAGGGCGCCCGCTTCGGCCAGCCCGAGGTGCGGCTGGGCCTGATGCCCGGCGCCGGCGGTACCCAGGCCCTGCCGCGCCTGGTGCCGGTGGGCCGTGCCAAGCGCCTGCTGTTCACCGGCGCGGCGATCCCCGCGGCCGAGGCCCTGGCCATCGGCCTGGTCGACGAGGTGGTGCCACCCGGCCAGTGCCTGGCCGCCGCGCTGGCCTTGGTCGACGAGATCGCCGCCAACGCGCCGCTGGCGGTGGCGCAGATCAAGCGCGCGGTCAACCTCGGCCTGGCGATGTCCTCGGCCGACGGCCACCGGCTGGAGGCCGCGCTGTTCGGCGAGCTGTTCCGCACCGAGGACGTGCGCGAAGGCGTGGCCGCCTTCCTCGCCAAGCGCCGGCCGGTCTTCCAGGGCCGCTGAGCCCGCCCCGCACATCCCCACTGAACACCCGCAGAGGTCCCCCATGAAACTCGCTGTCATCCACGTCAACGCCGAGAAGTTCTCCGGCCCCTACACCGACCTGATCGACGCCAACTTCCGGCGCGTCAAGGCCGAGGACACCACCATCGTCCACCGCTACGTGCGCCGGCTGCGCCGCGCCACCGACACGGTGTTCGCCTTCCCCACGCTGCTGAACAAGCTCGACGTGGTCGAGCAGGCCCTGGCCGCGCGCGACGACGGCGCCGACGCGGTGCTGGTGGCCTGCTCGGGCGACCCGGGCGTGGCCGAGGCGCGCACCCTGCTGGACATCCCGGTGGTCGGCCCGATGGAGGCCGCGCTGCACCTGGCCGCCACCTACGGCCGCAAGGTCGGCATCGTCACGGTGGCCGACCGCAGCTGGGTCGAGTACTGCGAGGCGATCACCGAGGCCAGTGGGCTGGTCAGCCGGCTGGCCGGCGTGCGCGCTATCCAGACGCCCTCGGCCCAGGCCTTCACCGAGGGCTTCGGCGACCCGGCCAAGGTGGCCGCCGAGGTGGCCGCCAACGCCCGCGCCCTGGTCGACGCCGGCGCCAACGCGGTGGTCATCGGCAGCGCCGGGCTCAGCGTGATGAGCAGCGCCGCCGGCCTGGCCGAGGTGCCCGGCACCGGCGTACCCATCTTCGACTGCCTGAGCGCCGGCTTCAAGATCGCCGAGCTCAAGGCCCAGCTGCAGCAGCGCCTGGGCCTGCCGCCCTGCAGCCGCGCCGGCTGGGGCGAACGCCTGCCCGACGCCGACATCGGCCGGCTGCGCAAGCTGTTCGACTTCGGCGCCCCGGCGGCCTGAGCCGCCGCCCGGCCCGCGCCCCCACGACACCATCCCAAGGATTCCCGATGCCGAGCTACCAGCCGATCACCGCCCTGCTGACCGAGGAGGAACTGGCGCTGCAGGACGCGGTGCGCCGCTTCATGGTCGAGCAGGTCGAGCCGATCACCCCCGAGATGGAGCGCCGCGGCGAGCCGCCGCGCGCGCTGTTCCGCCAGCTGGGCGAGCTGGGCTTCCTCGGCAGCTTCCTGCCCGAGGACTACGGCGGCGGCGGCGCCTCGATCGCCACCCGCGCCATCATCAGCGAGGAAACAGCGCGGGTGAACGCCGGCCTGGACATCTCGCTGTTCGCCGACGTGATCCTGTTCGCCCGCGCCCTGTCCACCTACGGCACGCACGAACAGAAGCTGAAGTACCTGGTGCCGGTGCTGCGCGGCGAGAAGGTCGGCGCGATGGCCATCACCGAGACCAAGGGTGGGTCCAACGCCCTGGGCGCGCGCACCCAGGCGCAGCGCGCCGGCGCCGACTACGTGATCAACGGTGCCAAGACCTTCATCACCAATGCGCCTATCGCCGACTTCATCCTGGTGCTCACGCGCACCAGCGGCGCCGAGCGCGAGGTCGAGGGCGGCACCTGGTTCATCGTCGAGCGCGGCACGCCCGGCCTGGCCACCGGCCAGCCGCTGGAAAAGCTCGGCATGCGCAGCTCGCCCACCGGCGAGGTCTTCCTGTCCGACGTGCGCGTCGGCGCCGAGCAGGTGCTGGGCGAGGTCGGCCAGGGCTTCCACTACCTGCTGCGTGCACTGGACGTCGAGCGCGTGCTCGAGGGTGCCTCGACCATCGGCATCGCCCAGGCCTGCCTGGACGTGGCCGGCCGCTATGCGCTGGACCGCGAGGTCTTCGGCAAGCCCATCGCCCAGTACCAGCTGATCCAGGAAAAGATCGCCGCGATGGAGTCGGGCATCGAGCTCTCGCGCACCATGCTCTACCGCCTGCTGCGCGCGGTCGACCGCGGCGAGCGCGTGACCCGCGAGGCGGCCATCCTCAAGCTGTACTCCTCGCAGATGGCGCTGCAGGCCGCGTCGGACGCGGTGCAGATCCTCGGCGGCTACGGCTACATGGAGGAGAACAAGGTCGCGCGCTTCTTCCGCGACGCCAAGCACCACGAGATCGGCGCCGGCACCAGCGAGATCATGAAGGTGGTGATCTCGCGCGAGGCGCTGCGGCGCCTGGACTGAAGCGCGAGGGCCGGCCCGTGGACGACCACCTCGTGATGCCGCGCAGCGCCGCCACGCTGCGCGAGCTGCTGGAGCCGCTGCGCCGCACGCGCGGCGGTCATGCCGCGCTGGTCGCTGGCGACACCGTGCTGAGCTACGCCCAGCTGGCCGGCCGCGCCGCCGGCGTGGTCCAGGCGCTGCGCGCCCAGGGCATCCACCACGGCGACCGCGTCGCGCTGCTGCTGCCCAACGGCCCGGCCTTCCTGGAGGTCATCTTCGGCACCGTGGCCATCGGCGCCATCGCCGTGCCGATGAACACGCGGCTGCACCCGCAGGAGCATGTGCGCCTGCTGCAGGACTGCCGGCCGCGCGTGCTGGTCGCCCACGCCGACTACCGGCCCGCGGTCAGCGCCATCACCGCGGCCCTGCCGGGCCTGGCGCCGGTGGTGCTGGACGGCGGCGCACCCGCACCCGGCGAGCTGGCCTACGCCGACTGGCGCGCCGAGGACGCCGCCCTGCCCGGCGCGGCCGTGGCGCCCGAGGACGTGGCCGCCTTGCTCTACACCAGCGGCACCACCTCGGCGCCCAAGGGCGTGATGCTGACGCACGCCGGCTACCTGGCCGACTTCGCCCATGTCGCCGCCGAGATCGGCGTCACGCCCGACAGCGTCAACCTGCAGCTCAGTCCGCTGTACCACGCCGCCGCGGTGCACACGCTGGTGCACCTGGCCGCCGGCGCCACCACGGTGCTGATGCCGCGCTTCGACGCGGCGGAGGTGCTGGCCGCCATCGAGCACCACCGCGTCAGCTACCTGTTCGCGGTGCCGACCATGCTGTACCAGCTGCTCGACGAGCCCACGCGCGAGCGCCACGACCTGGGCTCGCTGCGCACCATCTCCTACGGCGCCGCGGCCATCGCCGGTGCCCGGCTGGAGCAGGCGCTGGCGGTGTTCGGCTGCAAGCTGCTGCATGCCTACGGCATGACCGAGACCACCTCGCACGCCTCGGTGCTGCGGCCGGCCGAGCACCTGGTGGCCGCCGGCTCGATCGGCCGCGGCCTGCCCGGCACGGTGCTGCGCGTGGTCGACGAGGCGGGCGCCGACGTCGCGCCGGGCGCGATCGGCGAGATCCTGGTGCAGGGCCCGCAGCTGATGCGCGGCTACTGGCAACGCCCCGACGACCGCGGCTACCTGTTCATCGTCGACCGCAAGAAGGACATGGTCATCAGCGGCGGCGTCAACGTCTACCCGCGCGAGGCCGAGGAGGTGCTGGCGCGCCACCCGGCCGTGGCCGACGTGGCCGTCTACGGCGTACCCGACCCGCTGTGGGGCGAGGCGCTGGCCGCGGCCGCCGTGCTCAAGCCGGGCCAGCACGCCACGCCGCAGGCGCTGCTGGAGTTCGCCCGCAGCCAGCTGGCCGGCTTCAAGCTGCCCAAGCAGCTGGCCATCGTCGACAGCCTGCCCAAGACCGCCTCGGGCAAGGTGCGCAAGACCGAACTGCGCCAGCAGCACGCCGCGCCGGCGGCCGCTGCGCCGCAACCCTGAACCCCCCTCCCATCGCACGAGACCCTCCTGTGACCACCACGCCCTCCCGCGACGGCCAGGCCGCCGCCGACACCCCCCCGACCGCCGTGCCGGACACCGTGCTCGTCGTCGGCGCCAGCGGCGCCCTCGGCCAGGCCATCTGCGAGCGCCTGGCCACCGACGGCTACGGCCTGCTGCTGACCTACCGCAGCAACCCGGCCGCGGTGCAGGCACTGCAGCAGCGCCTGGGCCAGGCCGTGCCGACCGCCGCGATTCCGCTGGACCTGACCGACGAGGCCTCGGTGGCCGCCGCGCGCCGCCACGTCGAGGACCAGGGCATCCTGCTGCACGGCCTGGTCTTCGCGTCCGGTGCCAACATCGACCAGCCCTGGGTCGCCGACACGCCGATGGCGCAGTGGCGCGCGGTGATCGACACCGAGCTGCTGGGCTTCGCCGCGCTGGCCCAGCAGTTCATCCCGGTGTTCCGCGCGCTGGGCGGCGGCGTCTTCGTCTGCGTCTCGACCTTCGCCAACTACACCTTCCAGGTGGGCGACGCGCTGTCCAGCGTGCCCAAGGCCGGGGTCGAGTCGATGATGCGCTCGATCGCGCTGGAGTACGGCCGCTACGGCATCCGCGCCAACGCGGTGGCCCCGGGCGTCATCAACGCCGGCCTGGGCGCCGAGTTCCAGCGCAAGTTCCACACACCGCAGGCCTGGGAGGCGATCCGCAAGAAGGTGCCGATGCGGCGCTTCGGCGAGGCCGCCGAGGTGGCCCAGGCGGTGCGCTTCCTGGTCTCGCCCGAGTCCAGCTACATCACCGGCAACACCCTGGTGGTCGACGGCGGCATGCACCTCTAGCCCCGCCCTGCCCCGCGCGCGCACCGTGCGCGCCACCCGCCCTGTTCCCCCCTGCAGACCGCCCGCGCGCCGCGGCGGCGGGCGGCTGCGCCTGCGTCCCGATCACCCGACGACCCGAGGAGACAGACGATGAGAACCCTGCGCACCCTGGCCACTGCGGCCGCCCTGCTGCTGGCCGGCCTGGCGCCCAGCCACGCCCAGACCCCGGCGGCCGCTCCGGCGCCGCTGAAGATCGGCGTGCTGACCGACCTGTCCAGCCTGTACAGCCCGATCGGCGGCAAGGGCTCGGCAGTGGCCGCGCGCCTGGCGGTGGAGGACTTCGGCGGCAAGGTGCTGGGCCGGCCGGTCGAGGTGGTCGTCGGCGACCACCAGAACAAGGTCGACATCGCCTCCTCGCTGGCCCGGCGCTGGGTGGACGTGGACGGCGTGCGCGCCTTCGCCGACGTGGCCACCTCGTCGACCGCGCTGGCGGTGCAGATCCTCGAGCGCGAGCGCCAGCGCGCGGTGGTGCTGATCTCGGGCGGCGGCGCGCGCCCGCTGGCCGACGAGGAGTGCTCGCCGGTGGGCTTTCTGTGGAACTGGAACACCTACTCGGTGGCCACCGGCACCGCCAACGCCCTGCTGCAGCGCGGCGCCAAGAAGTGGTTCTTCATCACCGCCGACTACGCCTTCGGACACGCGCTGGAACGCTCGGTCAGCGAGGTGGTCAAGGCCGGTGGCGGCACCGTGGTGGGCGCGGTGCGCCACCCGCTGAACTCGCCGGACTTCGCGTCCTACCTGCTGCAGGCGCAGAACTCGGGCGCCGACGTGGTGGCGCTGGCCAACGCCGGCGGCGACATGGTCAACGCCGTCAAGCAGGCCGGCGAGTTCGGCCTGACCCAGTCGGGCAAGAAGCTGGCCACGCTGCTGACCTTCATCACCGACATCCACGGCATCGGCCTGAAGCAGGCCCAGGGCCTGATGCTGACCACCTCGTTCTACTGGGACCGCACGCCCGAGGCCCGCGCCTGGGCGCAGCGCTTCTACAAGGCCCATGGCGCGATGCCGACGATGGTGCAGGCCGGCACCTACTCCAGCGTGCTGCACTACCTGAAGGCGGTGCAGGCCGCCGGCACCGACGAGGCCAAGGCGGTGGCCGCCAAGATCCGCGAGCTGCCGGTCAACGACCTGTTCGCCAAGAACGGCTGGATCCGCGAGGACGGGCTGCTGATGCACGACTTCTACCTGGCGCAGGTGAAGAAGCCGGCGGAGTCCAAGGAGCCCTGGGACTACTACAACGTGGTCGCCACCATCCCCGCCGAGAAGGCCTTCTGGCCGCTGTCGGAATCCAAGTGCCGGCTGGTCAGGAAGTGACCGCCCCCCTCCCCCCAAGCTCCCGAAAAGGAACTGACGATGACTGAACGCCCCTCGGTGGCGCTGGTGACCGGTGGCGCCGGCGCCCTGGGCGCCGTGACCGGTGCGCTGCTGGCCCGGCGCGGCCACACCACCTACCTGCTCGACGCCGACGGCGCGCGCGCCGACGCCGTGGCCGCCGGGCTGGCCGGCCAGGGCCTGGCCGTGCGCGGCCGGGCGCTCGACGTCACCGACGCCGCGGCCTGCAGCGCGCTGATCGCCGGCATCGCCGCCGAGCACGGCGGCATCGACGTGCTGGTCAACATGGCGGGCGTGGTGCGCAACGCCGCCTTCAGCCGCATCACCGCCGAGGACTTCGAGCGCACGCTGCGCACCCATGTGCACGGCACGCTGCACTGCATGCAGGCTGCCGGCGCGGCGATGCGCGAGCGCCAGTACGGCCGCATCGTCAACATCAGCTCGATCGCCGCGCTGGGCTCGGTGGGTGGCGGCGCCTACGGCGCGGCCAAGGGTGCGATCGAGAGCCTGTCGCGCGCCGCGGCCATCGAGTGGGCGCCGCGCGGCATCACCGTCAACTGCGTCGCGCCGGGCCTGATCGCCGCGGGCATGACCCTGGGCGTGCCCAAGGAGTTCCAGGATGCCGGCGTCGCCCGCACGCCGATGAAGCGCAACGGCACGGCCGAGGAGGTGGCCCACGCCATCGCCTATTTCGCCTCGCCCGAGGCCAGCTTCGTCACCGGCCAGACCCTGTTCGTCTGCGGCGGGCTGTCGATCGGGTTCTGAGCGCCCCCAGGGCCGGGCTGCGCCCAGCCCGCCCCCGAGGGGGTCCAGGAAGCCTGGGGCGGCCCGGCGCTTCCTTGAGTGCGCGGCGAATAAGCAAGCGCGGTCTTCTTCGTTGGGCCGGAAAGGCGGGCTGCCTAGCATCCCGGCCATTCCCAGACCCGACGCGTCCCCGCGTTCCGCCATGCCCTCTGCCCGCCTGCTCCGCCGCACCGTCCTGACCCTCGGCCTGGTGGCCGCCAGCCTGTCCGCCCAGGCCAGGGACATCACACTGCTCAACGTCTCCTACGACCCGACCCGCGAGCTCTACGCCGACTTCAACAAGGCCTTCGCCGCACATTGGAAAGCCAAGACCGGCGACAACGTGGTCGTCAAGCAGAGCCACGGCGGCTCGGGCAAGCAGGCACGCGCCGTCATCGACGGCCTGGAGGCCGACGTGGTCACCCTGGCGCTGGCCTACGACATCGACGAACTGGCCCAGAAGGCCAAGCTGATTCCCGCCGACTGGCAGAAGCGCCTGAAGCACAACAGCGCGCCCTACACCTCGACCATCGTGTTCCTGGTGCGCAAGGGCAACCCCAAGGGCATCAAGGACTGGGACGACCTGGTCAGGCCCGGCATCTCGGTCGTCACGCCCAACCCCAAGACCTCGGGCGGCGCGCGCTGGAACTACCTGGCCGCCTGGGGCTACGCCCTGAAGAAGACCGGCTCCGAGGCCCAGGCCCAGGCCTTCGTCGGCAAGCTGCTGGCCAACGTGCCGGTGCTCGACACCGGCGCCCGCGGCGCCACCACCACCTTCGTCGAGCGCGGCATCGGCGACGTGCTGCTGGCCTGGGAGAACGAGGCCCTGCTGGCGCTGAAGGAATTGGGGCCGGACAGGTTCGACATCGTCGCGCCCAGCCTGTCCATCCTCGCCGAGCCGCCGGTGACGGTGGTCGACAAGGTCGTCGACAAGAAGGGCACCCGCGCCGTCGCCCAGGCCTACCTGGCCTACCTGTACTCGCCCGAAGGCCAGGCCATCGCCGGCGAACACCACTACCGGCCCACCGACCCGGCCGCGGCCGCCAGGTTCGCCAGGCAGTTCCCCAAGGTCAACCTGTTCACCATCGACGAGGTGTTCGGCGGCTGGACCAAGGCCCAGAAGACCCACTTCGCCGACGGCGGCACCTTCGACAAGGTCTATTCGAGGAAGTGATCGCCGGCCGCCCGATGCGCGGGTCCGATCGCGGACGGCGGCCCGCGTGCCCCCCAGGGCCGCCCGGCGCCCGCCCTGCGGCCATATCTGTTTTTCGACTGAGCTAGCGCGATTTCAGCGGTTGGGCGGCACGGACCGTCCCAACAGAATCGCGGCCTCGCCCCCCGACCGACCGATCCGCCATGCTGCCTGCCGCCCGCTCCACCGTCCGCCGCGCCCTGCTGGCCGCTGCCCTGGCCCTGCCGCTGGGCGCGCTGGCCCAGACCACGCTGCTCAATGTCAGCTACGACGTCAGCCGCGAGTTCTACAAGGACTACAACGCGCTGTTCGGCGCCCACTGGCAGAAGACGACCGGGCAGAAGCTGGCGCTGAACCAGAGCCACGGCGGTTCCAGCCGGCAGGCGCGCAGCGTGGTCGAGGGCCTGGAGGCCGACGTCATCACGATGAACCAGGCCAATGACATCGACATCCTGGCCGACCAGGGCAGGCTGATCCCGGCCGACTGGGCCAGGCGCCTGCCCGACAACAGCGCGCCGACCACCAGCATCAGCGTGATCCTGGTGCGCAAGGGCAACCCGAAGCAGATCCGCGACTGGAGCGACCTGGGCCGCCCCGGCGTGGGCGTGGTCATCCCCAACCCCAAGACCTCGGGCAACGGCCGCTACACCTACCTGGCGGCCTGGGGTGCGGCGCTGCAGGCCGGCGTGGCGCCGGCGGCGGCGCAGGCGCTGGTGGAACGCATCTTCGCCAATGTGCCGGTGCTCGACGGCGGCGGCCGCGGCGCCACCACCACCTTCGCGCAGCGCGGCCTCGGCGACGCGCTGGTCACTTTCGAGAGCGAGGTGCCGCTGATCCAGCGCGAGTTCGGCGGCGACTTCGAGGTCGTCTACCCCAGCCGCACCATCCTGGCCGAGAACCCGGTGGCGGTGGTCGACAAGGTGGTCGACAAAAAGGGCACGCGCAAGCCCGCCGAGGCCTACCTGAAATTCCTCTGGTCCGACGAAGCCCAGGACCTCGCCGCCAGGCACCACCTGCGTCCGCGCAGCGCCAAGGTAATGGCCAAGTACGCCAAGGACTTCCCGAAGGTGCAGACCTTCACCGTGGACCAGGTCTTCGGCGGCTGGAAGAAGGCCCAGGCCGAGCACTTCAACGACGGCGGGCTGTACGACCAGGTCATCGCCAAGGCGAAGCGTCGATAAGCCCCGAAGCGCCATCGGCGCCTCCGCCAAGGCGGCGCCGCCAGCGGCCCGCCCTCGTTCCCAACGGAGTCCTGACTTGCTCCTCCGACGCTCCCTGCTCACACGCCACAGCGTGCTGCCCGGCTTCGACCTGGCGCTGGGCTTCACGCTGCTCTACCTGAGCTTCATCGTGCTGATCCCGCTGTCGGCCGCATTCCTGAAGACGGCGACGATGAGCTGGCCGGCCTTCTGGGACGCGGTGGCCACGCCCCGCGTGCTGGCCAGCTACCGCCTGACCTTCGGCGCCAGCCTGGGCGGCGCGCTGCTCAACGCGGTGTTCGGCCTGGTCGTGGCCTGGGTGCTGGTGCGCTACGAGTTCCCGGCCAAGCGCTTCATCGACGCGCTGGTCGACCTGCCCTTCGCCCTGCCCACCGCGGTGGCCGGCATCGCGCTGACCGCGCTGTACGCCCAGAACGGCTGGATCGGCCAGTGGCTGCCGTTCAAGGTCAGCTTCACGCCGCTGGGCGTGTTCGTCGCGCTGACCTTCATCGGCCTGCCCTTCGTCGTGCGGACGCTGCAGCCGGTGCTGGAAGACCTGTCCAGGGAGCTGGAGGAAGCCGCCGCCACGCTGGGCGCCAGCCGCTGGCAGACCTTCCGGTGGGTGATCTTCCCGATCCTGGCGCCGGCGCTGCTGACCGGCTTCGCGCTGGCCTTCGCCCGCGCGCTGGGCGAGTACGGCAGCGTGATCTTCATCGCCGGCAACATGCCCATGGTCAGCGAGATCACGCCGCTGCTGATCATCACCAAGCTCGAGCAGTACGACTACACCGGCGCCACGGCCATCGCCGTGGTGATGCTGGTCGCGGCCTTCGTGCTGCTGCTGGCCATCAACGCGCTGCAGGCCTGGGCCCGCCACCGCCAGGGGAAAGCATGAACACCGCCACCAACGAGCCCGGCTGGCTGAAGTGGACCCTCGTCGGCACCGCGCTGGCCTTCCTGACCTGCTTCCTGTTTGTGCCGCTGGCCCTGGTCTTCGTCGAGGCGCTGAAGAAGGGCTGGGGCGTCTACCTGGCCGCCGTCGTCGAGCCCGACGCGCTGGCGGCCGTCCGGCTCACGCTGCTCGCCGCCGCCATCTCGGTGCCGCTGAACCTGGTGTTCGGCGTCGCCGCCGCCTGGGCCATCGCCAAGTTCGAGTTCCGCGGCAAGAGCCTGCTGCTGACGCTGATCGACCTGCCCTTCTCGGTCAGCCCGGTGATCTCGGGCCTGATCTTCGTGCTGGTGTTCGGCCTGCAGGGCTGGTTCGGCGAATGGCTGCGCGACCACGACCTGAAGGTCATCTTCGCGGTGCCGGGCATCGTGCTGGCCACCGTGTTCATCACCTTCCCCTTCGTCGCGCGCGAGCTGATCCCGCTGATGCAGGCCCAGGGCACGGAGCAGGAGGAGGCCGCGCGCGTGCTCGGCGCCAGCGGCTGGCAGATCTTCCGCCGCGTCACCCTGCCCAACGTGAGGTGGGCGCTGCTGTACGGCGTGATCCTGTGCAACGCGCGGGCCATGGGCGAGTTCGGCGCGGTGTCGGTGGTCTCGGGCCACATCCGCGGCCAGACCAACACCATGCCGCTGCACATCGAGATCCTCTACAACGAGTACCAGTTCGCGGCCGCCTTCGCGGTGGCCTCGCTGCTGGCCGGGCTGGCGCTGGTGACGCTGGCACTGAAGTACGCGGTGGAACAGCGGGTGAAATCGCAGAAGCGCAGTGCGCGCGCAGACGTCGAGTGATCGTCAACGCGGGGCGGGCCGAGCACCGGGCCGCCCCAAGCCGGCCCGCCATCCCCCCGGGGGATCGGCCGGTGTACCCAAGGTCCGAGGGGTTCCCATGTCCATTGAAGTCCGCAACCTGAACAAGCGCTTCGGCGCCACCGTCGTCTGCGACCAGCTCAACCTGCTGATCCCCGACGGCGAGCTGGTCGCACTGCTGGGCCCGTCGGGCTCGGGCAAGACCAGCCTGCTGCGCATCATCGCCGGGCTGGAGGTGCCCGACAGCGGCCAGGTGCTGTTCCACGGCGCCGACGCCACGCAGACCGACGTGCGCGAGCGCAACGTGGGCTTCGTGTTCCAGCACTACGCGCTGTTCCCGCAGATGAGCATTTTCGAGAACGTGGCCTTCGGCCTGCGCGTGCGGCCCAAGGCGACGCGGCCGTCCGAGCGCGACATCCGCGCCAAGGTCACCGAGCTGCTCAGGCTGGTGCAGCTGGACTGGATCGCCGACCGCTACCCGCACCAGCTCTCGGGCGGCCAGCGCCAGCGCATCGCGCTGGCCCGCGCGCTGGCAGTCGAGCCCAGGGTGCTGCTGCTCGACGAGCCCTTCGGCGCGCTGGACGCCAAGGTGCGCAAGGAGCTGCGGCGCTGGCTGCGCCGCCTGCACGACGAGATGCACGTGACCAGCGTCTTCGTCACCCACGACCAGGACGAGGCCATGGAGGTGGCCGACCGCGTCGTGGTGATGAACCAGGGCCGCATCGAGCAGGTCGGCCCGCCCGACGAGGTCTACGACCACCCGGCCAGCCCCTTCGTGCTGCAGTTCCTGGGCGACGTCAACCTGTTCCACGGCCGCACCGGCCACGCCGCGCACACGCCCGGCGGCGCGGTGGCCACCGACGAGGTGCATTACGTGCGCCCGCACGAGCTGGAGGTGGTGGCCCGGGCCGAGGACGGCAGCTGGCCGGCCGAGCTGGCCCAGGCGCTGACGCTGGGGCCGGTGACGCGGCTGGAGTTCCGGCGCGACGACGGCAGCTACGTCGACGTGGAGCTGCCCCGCGCGCGCTGGCACGCGCTGCGCGATGCGCTGCAGCTCGCCCCCGGCCGGCGGGCCTGGCTGAAGCCGCAGCGCGTGACCCGCTTCGTCGGCGGTGCAGCGGCCGGCATTGCGGACGATCCAGCCACCGCGATCTGAGCGCCCGTCCGGCGCTTGGTGACGTCTTGGCCACGGTGCCGACGCCTCCCCACGCGACTGATCAAGGTCTCCCGGCAGCAGCCACCCTGAGCGAACGGCGCGCCCGGCCGAAAGCCGGGAGGAGCGGCCTAGGCGGCGATGCCAGCGGCGTCGCCGCCGGCCATTGCCCTTCCGCCCCACTCCGGACGAGACCACCATGGACACGCCACGCCAAGCCACGACCGGGCACGAGTACCCGCTGCAGCCTGGCACCACCCTGGTGTCCGCCACGGACCTCAAGAGCTACATCACCTACTGCAACCCCGCGTTCATCGAGGTCAGCGGCTATGCCCGCGAGGAGCTGGTCGGCCAGCCGCACAAGCTCATCCGCCACCCCGACATGCCCGCCGAGGCCTTCCGCGACATGTGGGCCACGCTGCGCGCCGGTGAGCCCTGGACCGGCCTGGTGAAGAACCGCCGCAAGAACGGCGACCACTACTGGGTGCGGGCCAACGTCACCCCGGTGCTCGAGGGCGGGCGCATCAGCGGCTACATGTCGGTGCGCACGACGCCGACGCGCGACGAGGTCGCGGCCGCCGAGCGGCTGTACGCACGGCTGCGCGCCGAAGCCGCCCAGGGCCGGCAGACCGTGCGGCTGCACCGCGGCGACCTGACCCTCGTCGGTCCGCGGGCCCGGCTGCAGCGCGCGCTGCAGCCCGGCCTGGCGCGGCGCCTGTGCCTGCTCACCGTCGGCGCCGGGCTGGGCCTGCAGGCGCTGGACTGGCTGCTGCGCGACTTCGGCGCCGCGCTGTCCCTGCCCGCCGGGCTGGCGCTGACCGCCGCGGCCGGCTGGTACATCGGGCAGGTGGCGACCGCGCCGCTGCGCGAGGCCACCCGCGTGGCCCGGCGCATGTCGGCCGGCGACCTGTCGCAGACCCTGGCGGCCGGCCGGCAGGACGAGGTGGGCCAGCTCCACCGCGGCCTGAACCAGCTGAACGTGAACCTGCGCGCCATCGTCGGCGACGTGCGCACGCAGGTCGAGGGCATCGCCGTGGCCTCCGGCGAGATCGCCCGCGGCAACCTGGACCTGGGCGCGCGCACCGAGTCGCAGGCCAGCAACCTGCAGCAGACCGCCGCGTCGATGGAGTCCATCACCGGGTCGGTGCGCCACACCGCCGAGGCGGCCCGGGCGGCGGCCGCGCTGGCCGGCGAGGCGGCCGACGCGGCCGGGCGCAGCGGCGTGGCGGCGAACGAGCTGAACCGGCAGATGGACGAGATCCTGGCGACCTCGCGCCAGATCGCCGAGATCACCGGCGTGATCGACAGCATCTCGTTCCAGACCAACATCCTGGCGCTGAACGCAGCCGTCGAGGCCGCGCGGGCCGGCGAGCAGGGCCGCGGCTTCGCGGTGGTGGCCTCGGAGGTGCGCGCGCTGGCCGGCCGCACCACCGCCGCGGCGCGCGAGATCAAGCTGCTCAGCGAGCGGACCACCAGCAAGGTCGAGGCCGGCCGCGCGCTGGCCGCGCAGACCGGCGAGAGCACCCAGCACACCCGGCAGGCGGCCGGCCGGGTGCACGGCCTGATCCTGGAGATCAGCCAGGCCTCGGGCACCCAGTCCGAGGGCGTCGCGCAGGTCAACGCCGGGGTGTCGCACATCGACGGGCTGACCCAGCAGAACGCGGCGATGGTCGAGGAGCTGGCCTCGGCCACCGCGTCGCTGCACACCCAGGCCGAGACCGTCGGCCAGGCCGTGCGCATCTTCCGCACCCAGGGCTGACGGCGGCGCGCGGCACGGCCGCGCCGACCGGCGGCCTGCAGGCGCTTGCCCGCCGACCTGCTTTTGTTGAATACTTCAACTATCAAAGTCTTCAACAAATGAACCGATGGCCACGCCGCTCGCCCTGAAGTCGGACTACCTGAACCTGCTGCTCGACCTGGCCTCGCAGCGCTCGCGCGAGCGCGGCAACCGGGTCTACGAGATCGTGCTGGGCGTGCCCGCCCGCGACCTGCGGCTGCTGCGCACCATCGGCAACGCGCCGGGGCTGACGATGGGCGAGCTGGCCTACCAGACCACCGTCGAGAAGACCCTGGCGTCCAAGCAGGTCGGCGCGCTGGTCGAGCGCGGCCTGGTGCAGCGCCAGATCGGCGCCACCGACGCGCGCCAGATCCGGCTGACGCTGACCGCCGCCGGCGTCGACCTGGTGCAGCGCGCCGAGCCGCTGGGCCGACAGCTGGAGGACAGCTTCCGCTACTGGCTGGGCGACGACGAGATCGCCACGCTGCGCGGCCTGCTGACCAAGATCATCGAGGCCGAGCTGGCCACGCGCGAGGCCTTCGAGGCCTGGGTCCAGCAGCTCGCCCGCGATCCGGAGCACCCGCCGCCCGCGCCGCCAATGCCGGCCGCGGCCGCGGCCGCCTCCACCACCCCACCCACCCGCCCGGAGCCCCGCCGATGACCACCCCCTTGCACGAACTGAGCGCCACCCAGATGCTGCCCGCCTACCGCGACCGCAGCCTCTCGCCGGTGGCGGTGGTGCAGGCCGTGCTGGACCGCATCGCCCGCTGGGAGCCGCAGATCCACGCCAGCTACGGGCTGGACGCCGAGGCCGCGCTGGCCGCCGCCCGCGCCGCCGAGGCGCGCTGGGCCAAGCAGGCGCCGCTGGGCCTGCTCGACGGCGTGCCCGTCACGCTGAAGGAGAACATCGCCACACGCGGCCTGCCGGTACCGCTGGGCAGCGCCGCCACGGTGCTGAGCCCGGCGGCCGAGGACGCGCCGGCCGCCGCGCGGCTGCGCGAGGCCGGCGCCATCCTCGTCACCAAGACGACCATGCCCGACTTCGGCTACCTGGCCGCGGCACCGTCGAGCTTCCACCCACTGACGCGCAACCCCTGGGACACCCGCTGCAACACCGGCGGCTCCAGCTCCGGCGCCGGTGCCGCCGCGGCGGCCGGCTATGGCCCGCTGCACCTGGGCAGCGACATCGGCGGCTCGGTGCGCATCCCGGCCAGCTTCTGCGGCGTGTTCGGCCTCAAGCCCAGCCATGGCCGCGTGCCGGTGGACCCGCCCGCCCCCGCGCGGGTGATCGGCCCGATGACACGCACGGTCGACGACGCCGCGCTGCTGATGCAGGTGATCGCCCAGCCCGACGCGCGCGACTGGATGAGCCTGCCGCCGCACGGCATCGACTGGCGCGACCTGGCCCGCACGCCGCGCGGCCTGCGCATCGGCCTGTGGCTGGACCCGGGCACCGCCTGGGCGGTGGACCCCGAGGTGCGCGAGGCCGTGCTGGCCGCCGCGCGCGTGTTCGAGCAGGCCGGCGCCCTCGTCGAGCCGCTGCGCGACTGGACCACCGACGAGATGCGCTGGGGCCTGGCCCACTACTTCACGATGCGTTGCCGCGTCGACCTCGCGGCGATGCCGGCCGAGCGCGCCGAGCGCGCCGCGCCCTACATCCGCGCCGCCGCGGCCTGGGCCGGCAACACCTCGGCCGAGGACACCTTCCGCGCCTTCAGCCGCCTGCAGGCGCTGCGCGCGGCCACCGTGGCCGCCACCGGGCCCTGCGACTTCGTGCTGTCGCCGGTCTCGCCGGTGCTGCCCTTCGCCGCCGAAGCGACGAACAGCGGCGCCGACGCGCCGATGCGCGACACCCACTTCACCGCGCCGTTCAACCATTCCGAGCAGCCGGCCGCGTCGATCCGCTGCGGCTTCGCGCGCAACGGCCTGCCGATCGGCCTGCAGATCGCCGGCCGCCGCTTCGACGACCTGGGCGTGCTGCAGATGGCGCGCTTCTACGAGGCCGCCCGCGACGCCGCCGGCCCGCCGGCGCGCGCCTGGTCCGAGCCGCATTGAGCCCGTCCACCCTGCCCCACCCGCCCGCTGCCGCCCCACGGCCCCGCCGCCCATGAAAGTCTTTTCCGCCCTGGTCGCCACCGAGACCAACA